>Ga0123342_1001154_pt1 | contig 44115 bp, 22 predicted proteins | sample Turbeawhitnodule_FD_89960 | JGI IMG/M metagenome (GOLD analysis project Ga0123342, IMG submission 89960) | Root nodule microbial communities of legume samples collected from Mexico - Turtle bean Mexico white nodule | ecosystem: Host-associated > Plants > Roots > Nodule | place: Mexico: Nepantla...
AATGACATTTGTAATAAGAATAACAAAAGATATGATTCTAAAGATACCATTTATAATAATATGAATTACTTGTTCTTAGATGATTCAGAATTATGTAACTTCTCAGCAGCAAGAAAATGTCTAGGAAATTAAGAAAATGAAAGGAGTTAATGAAAACTTATCTTCCACAAAGCAATGACTTTTATTCTCAACATGTTCTCTACTATAACAACGCTTACCTTTTTAAAATAAGCAATGAAACACGGGTTTAATTTCTTTAGCAGTTTAGGTTCATTCCCATCCAATCCAATGACAAGGACAATGATTCCTGCATGTCACCTGTCTCTCAGTAAGAGAACAAAAAATCTCTTATCATGAACCAAGAAGACAACGGAAATGTAGAATGGCCTTGGATCATTCATCAACCAACTTGGTGGTTAGACATGATTAAGACAGAAAGAAAACATTAAGAAAGACTAGTGTGGAAGAGTAATATAAACCTAAACATTTAAGGGAGTTAAAATAAATAAACCAACTTGGTGAATGATGAAATAGGAAACTGCAGACATGTTGGTTGTGGCACATGATTAAGATAGAAAGAAAACATAAAAAAAGGATAGTATAAAAACAAAACAATGTCTTCATTAGACCTTTCACAATCACAGTTAATTAGGCCACAAATCGGTAAAAATGGTCAATCTGCATCTTGCCAATATTCTAAAAGAGCCAAATTCCAATTTATAACTTGAGGGTCACTTTTAGTCATAACCTTTCTCCCTAATCTATATTGTACATGAATACAACTGCAATAAATTAGTCTGAAATTCTATTTTCCCTATTCAAATAAGAAAATCAGAACTCTGCAAAGTCATTTGAAAAGGTTTCTTTCTTGCGGGCCTTCCTCTTGAACACCAGCAGGCAACCTACAGAATGACACCTATAAAGTCAGAAAATGAACATAAAATAGGAGGAAAATCCCTCAAAATTGACTAGTGTTTTAGTGCATTCAAATATTTTGATGCGTGTGTAGCTAACTAATTAGCTAGGTCTGAAAATACTATAGGTAAAAAACTGAGAAAGAGGTTTAGCCAAGGATGCTAAAACTAATGCAAGAAAACTTGTTGAATTCAAATATACATAAGACTATTGCGACAACATCACCCTATACAGTATTCATGCAAGACACTTGCTTTATAAATATATGTGTGATAGTGAAAACAACTGTGACAGTACTGAACAACATGTGTGGCTTCAGTCACTTGAGACTGTCTTTAATCCAAATCATAGTGAAAGTATTTTATCCATGAAAATCAAGAAAAGTATTGTTTTTAGTTCACACACAAAACATAGGCTGTCAAGATCCAGACAATTTATTTTAAAGGTGAGGTAATTGAAAAAACATAGTACCCCAAATGAAATACTGTGTCAGAACTTCCTTTCTCATGGCCACAGTTATTGGCCAAGTTGAGACATCTGGCACCAGTATTTACAAAGGTGTTCTTTCTTTCAGAAGGTGGATATTGAAATGGCACCATGCTTTCTGTTTGCGGAAACAGACAGCGAAGCTCCTCAATCTATATTAGGAAGAAAGACAAAGGTATTAGTGACATAAGATGCTGGAAGATCAACATTGTATACTAAGGGAAAGTGAATAATATTTGCCTGTCTCCGCAAAGTTTCATTCTCCAACATAACCCGCTGTTCCTGGAAAGAATTGACCAAAAAAGATACCATTACAAAAGAGGTACATTTTTCTTTGACCCTTGATATGAATAAATAACTAGTATATTCCCAAGTTCATTATATCCTAAAATTGATACACATTTCAATTTTATCCACAATTTTTTAAGCACTAAAATCAAATGCTTCAGCCTTTTAATATGAGGACCAACCATGCTTCTAACTGTAGGTGCACATCAATGAGAAAGGTCTAACTTGCTGATCTGGTGCAGTTTATAAATATCAAATATGAAATTTTATGTTACTTCTAAAGTTATTGATGGAGGTCCATCCATGAAGATCAAGAAAATGAAAGGAGGCTCGGAATAGGACTTTTGTAATTTTTTTTAAAATCCTTGTAATCAGGTCTTGTTGGGCCTTAGTTAATTTTGTTTATTAGTGTTTGGACCTTTTGAGTTCTTATTCTGTCTCTTCAGAATGAACCTTACTGGGTTTTAGTCATATAGTAGAAATAGGCTAAAGGGAACTTGTGTAATCAGATTTGGATGAAATCAAAATTAGTTTTGTGCTAAGTGAGAGAGTTTTAGTTCTTGTTTTGTACCTTTAATTCTTACAAAAGAAACTTTTCTTTGTAACAAATCCTCCTCAGCTTATCAATCCATAGGGATTGTGACATTGTTCTTTCCATTTCTTATCTCCCATCTGCTCTTTTCTTTTGTTTCTAATTTTTCCTTAAATTTTGAGATGTTGAATTTGTGATCTAAAGAGGGGTTTCCATCAATTATTGATCTTTCTATTTCAGAAAACATATCTTCCATATCTTTCAATTTCAGAAAACATATCTTCCATATCTTTCTATTTATAAACCTAACATGTGATTCTGATATACCTGAACTCTAGATTGTTCCAGCTGCTCCATAAGTAGTTCTTCCTGAAAGATCAAAGGTTAAGGGTAAAACATGCTTTCAGCAGAAAACATAAATTATGTTTTACTGACCATGAAAAGGAAAAAACAAAAGAACATAGAGAAATGGAAAAGGGATAGAATAAAATGTGACCTTTCTTGCCTTGACAGACAATAATCCCTCACTAAGTTGCTGTTCTAAATTTTGCAATTCCTTTATTCCCAATCCTGACAGATCCTTGCCCAATAACTGTCTGTAGTCACAAAGTTGGTACTCATAAGTTGTACTGCTATCAACAAAAAAAAAAGAGGAAAATGCAAAATAACAAAAATATAAAAGAAAATTTCTAAGAGATTGATTAAACACATACAATTGCTTTGTTTCTATCTTTGAAATTTCGTCTCTTAGAATGTCCACCATCTTAGAATCTTCCTTCTAAACAAAAAAATATATTAGCATAGTAATCCCTAATAAAGCTAAAGAGAAATGATGATAAGGAAGAACCAAATGAAAGAAATTTTAAAACCAATGCAGACAAACAAAATAAATATGCCAAAGATAACCAAACTACCTAATAGATTATCTATAATGGTAACTGAATGTCAAGACCTAAAAAAGTTGTACTTAGTTTTATATATTTATGGTGAAAATTGGAGAAATATCACAAATCACATGTTATGTATCTCAACTCAAGTGTACAAAAGAATGGAGGAGCAAAAAATAGGATTCAAGCGATGGATAAAATGGAGGAGTGTTTGAGTGCTGATTGAAAAAGTAACATTTTTAAACTTAAGAGAAAATAGGGTGGATAAAATGGAAGAGTATTTTGTATGCATCATACAGTACCCGACTCCATAGTTCTTGCTTTACATTTAATCACTAATTATAGAGTTCCAGTTGGAGTAGTTTCTACAAAATTACATGCTAGATCAATAATTTACATTTTGTTATTAGCTTTTAGAACTTACAAAAAATCTTCAAATAAATCATCACAAATGTCTATTGAGATATATAATGCAGCATAAATGATTATTTAATTATCATTGATCAATACTGACATAAAAAAACAACACAAGAATGTCTAAAAATTATCTAACAATGCAAAAGAAAAAAGTCATTCAATCTCTAAAACTAATACTGTCAATTCCTTTTAGTTTTTCATCATAAATCTTCTAATCTAAAGGTGAAGTACAAACTATGCCACAATTTGGTAAAAGATTCAAGTTACCCACAGAGAGAAATCAAATATCACATGTTTGAGACATGCTAAGGAAACTCCAAAAGAAGTAATGAAGTTCGTATATTAATTTTTATATTTGATGTAGATTCCACTAATCTAATACAAGATGTGTATTATTTAAACCTCAGACAAATTTATTTAAAGCTCAGACAATTTTATTTAAAGCTATATCTTATATTTAAGTAGTGGAGAAACAAATATAAGATGTGTCTTTCTTAAGAACTATAGGGATTTAAACTCTGTTTGAATCTTAAATAAGGAAAAGATGTGCTGTTTAAATCGATAAAAGAATTGTAAGAGGTATGTATCTGAATTAGAAGGTGATAGAAAATAAATTATTATTTTTCAGTTTGCAATTGAATGTTTGTACTCTAACCAAAATATAGCTGATTTATGATAAAAAAAGTAAAAAAAAATGCACTATTCAACAATGAAATTTATTTATCACTCTGTAACATTTATCATCAAACACCCAACTGTGTTACCTCAAAAGCCAATTTTTAAAAGGGACATATCTGGTTCAAGTCCTTGTTAATGGATTTGATTAAGAGTTTTGTTTAGACTATAAAAATAGCTTGCAAGATGTGAAATCTTATTGAAGGTTTGAAGGATAGAGAAGTACAAGAGAGTAGTACCTGTGAATTAATTTCTGCTACAGTAACATCAGTGGAACCAAGACATTTGTTGTATCTTGAAATTGTACGCAACATGCTGCAAGAAGGATTTGTAAATATAAAAAATAAATATAGATTTCAGGGAATGAGCCAAAGCTTTTATATCCTCTCGTGTGTTAATTGTTATGTTATGGTAGTCATGCATAGTTTCCTTGTGCAGTTAAATCATATGTGTGACAGCTATTTTGTTAGGTCTGTGTAATGTAGTGTACTATAATTCTTGTACTGTGTTTTTGGGTCATGGAAGGAATCTTTATGAAATCTATCACACTATTTGTTTTTCTAAACTAAACTTTTCTATAAAGAATTTTACAAAAAAAGTGAGATAAAAGTTAAAAAGAGTTTATAAATAAAATAAAAATAAAAAATTTAAGAGATTAGATGAAAGGATTTCTATAAATTAATTTCAATACTTTCTTCTTCCTTACAGAGTAGTTTGTTCAAACATGTGCACTAACTTTGACAAAAAAAATGGGATTATTTTAACTAATAACACAAATAAACAGGTGTTTAAAACTTACTATTGAGTTTAATAGAATTTGATTTAAACATCCTGCTGAGAAGTTGAAGTATGAGGCATAATATTTAAGGAGTCTGGTCTGTGAGAGCTCTCAATGAGCTGTAAGGTGTCTCCCAGAGCTTTCAATGAGCTTACTATTTAGTTTAATAGAATTTGAAAAAAAAAATGTTCTTCAAACATCCATTTGAGAAGAATATAAAAAAATATCATTGATAAAATAACATAAAATATAGCTAGACAAATTCATTATAATGGTACATGCAAATTCAATAAAGTTTGTAAGTTGCTTGGAGAAAAATCAGCCTAAAATCCAATAAGAACACTAAAGATAAGTTTCTGGGAACAGGGAAAGTTACAAGTAGCAATTTACTATTCCTGTATCCTTAGCACTTTATCAAAAGTCTGTGAATCCAGTGTAAAGATCTCAACGCCTCCTTCCATATTACGTCTCATACTTCAAAACTTTTGCATAGTAAAAATACTTGCTTGATAATGCTTGATAAGCAACAACCAAAACAAAAGACAACATAATTTCAAACAAAACATAACTGCTTTTTTTCATTTCTAAATAGAATCTTGGGTCAATTTACCCTTTATAGCTTGACATGCTTAAAGTTTCAAAATATCCTGAAAGATTATCAGTTTTCTGAGACCTATTATTCTTACTTCCTATATATTGATTTTTCAACATCATATGACAATTGTATTATACAGACAATAATATAAGATAACTAACTGTTAGACCAAAACAAATTCCAACAGCATAAATATTCAAAATAAAGTCATTCATTTTATCTCTCTTTTATAATTCTTCTCAAAATGGATTCAATCCTTTCATAGAAAATTGTCCTGCATGACAGAACCATAATTCTAGAATTGAAATCAGGGGACCTTGTATAAACAGTAAATTTTAGTATTTTCTATTAAACTAGCTTTGACAAAATGTTTGTAAAATTGAGCCCCTCATAAAACAATTTTAAAATTTTAGCTTGATAATGTTATAAAACAAAATTGTAAAAAAGAAAACAAAGTCAAACAGAGCATGGAGCTGCTGGGAAGTGTTCCCTGACCCTAAACTATTTTATTTCACAAGTGCTGTGCTGAAACACCAATGAAGTTCACAGAACAGACTTTTTAGCAACGATTATCAATTGAATCACACAAATCAACAGAAATTTTCAACCTTTTACACAAAATTCACTTCAAAACCACCCTAACTTTTACCTTGACAAGACATAGAACAAATCATAGACACACACAATGTTCTAAGCACAGAGTAAGTCTAAAGGTTCTAAATTTTAGTCCTCAATTGCAGCTACCATAGTTAAAATTTATCAATCACACCAAATTTAAAATCAATAGAATCAAAATCATTTCAAACATTACACAACCAGAGTTAAAATTTAACAATTACACTAAATTTAAAACCAATAGAATCAAAATCATCTTCACACATTATACACCATATTTAAAATTTACTCATCAAATCAAGCTTAAAACCAATGGAATCAAAATCATCTTCACTCATTATACACAATCATGGTTAAAATTCCCCGACCACACCAAATTTAAAACCCCATGGAATCAGAACCATCTTCATACATAAACACCATCAAGAAAAGAAAACAAATTAATCTTTTTGCAAACAAAATCTAAAATCTATTTACAAACAACACCACCAGTTGTTAAGGGAAGTCCTGTCCCCCTGCAACAACATCGATCACATCAGCCCAATTTTTTAAAGCCACGATTTTTACAACAGGGAGTTCTCACTCATTACAAAAGATTAATTCTTTGGTGTAGATGCATGGAGATAGATTCAAAAAGAGAGAAAATAAAAATGAGAGGATAAAAGGGTATAGTGAAAAGTAGGAGGACATGCAAGGCGGTGTTGAAGAAAAGGAGACGCACCCGGAACTGGAAAACTCAAAGAGCTTGCCAGTGTTGGAAAAAACTATGACGGCAACCTCGGAGTCGCATAGAATGGAGAGTTCTTGTGCCTTCTTGAACAAGCCTGTTCTGCGCTTGGAGAAGGTGACTTGCCTGCTGCTGGCATTGTCGATTCTTTTGATCTCGATCTTCCCTCGACCCATTGAACATGCCCAACTCAAGATTATGAAGACAGAGTTCGAGGTTCGAAACAAAAGACCCTGTGTTTGGTTGGTCGGAGAGAGAAGAGAAGAAGAAAAAGGTGGCTGCGTTGAGAGACTGAAAAACGTTTTACCTCAAACGACTGAGCAGAGAGGTTGGCTTGGCTGAAAACGGCAACTTTGCATGGCTCCGTGTTGTTCTCTGTGCATTTAGAGACTGTTTCCTTTTTGCCCCGTTTTGGATTTTCTTCTGCACCTGCTGTGGGTCCCATTCTTTTCTTCTTCTTTTTTTTTTCTCTTTCAACACACTTCACTTACTCTTTATTAATCTTCACATTAAATATAATTAATTAATGACTTTGTTTATTTACTTATCTACTTTGCTTATTTTGAACTAAACAGTTTTTTTATTTTTTTTATTTTAACAAACAAATCTTAGCTGCTGTTTAAATAAATTATTACTTTAACATACTTGTTTCTAAGATATTATTTATTTTGAGTTTAATTAATCCATAAAACTATATTACTGTAGAAAACCACAATAATTTTCATCCATCCACCTCCAAAATGAATTGATTAACTCAAATAGCAGCAACAAAATTTGTATCTTATGTAATATTTTTCAAGATTATTCTTAAATAATTAATGTGCCAAAGGAAAATAATAGCAGAATTATATATAGAGAGATGTATTCAATAGACATTTAAAATTATTTTTATTTTTCTAAAATATGAAACTAAATTATTTATTTTAAGAATTTAAAAAAAATTGAAAAAAATTAAATAGGCACTAGTGGGTGATATTTAGGATAGACACTTTCTGACTAAAACATATAAATAGTTAACCAATACCAATAATAGTATAAAAGAGAGATAGGTAGTCCTTTTGTGGTTTCTGTGTATGGGTTGGGATACCATGAAGTATCCCTTTAATTTTATTTATTCATTGTTGATAAAAAAAAAATATCAATAATATATATACCAATGACAAAATTTTAACCATTTAAGGAATGAAAACTAACTAAATTTTGTTGTCGAAGAACTAAATTTAAAAGTCACTCAATTTATAGTGAATAAAAATATGTTAAGTTTATTTATAAGCTAAATTAGTTTATATTTTAGTAAAAATAATTAATGAAACTATAATTAGATAATAATATATTAAAAAAATTGTATTAAGGAAGGAAAACTCAAATAAAATAAAAAAATGTGTGGTCCACAAGGATAGGTTTGACAATATAATTCAGAACACATTCAATTACAGTAACTGAATAACATTTCTGAGCTAGCCTCAAATATAATTTACTATTGTTATTATTATTTAAAGTTAATTAAATGTTTATCTATGTGTTACAATAATAATATTAAAAATTTAATGAAATAAAATAATAAACATTATTAAATTGTCTTTTTATCAAGTTGAAATACATAAAATTAATATATTAAAAAATTTAAATTTTCTCTTCTTAATTGTTATCTTAGTTTTATTATATTTTAATAAAAATATATTTAATATGATAAAAAAAATACCAATAATTAATAGTTTATTTTTTTGAAATATCAACAAGTCAAAAAATTAATATACTAAAAACTATTTTATTAACCTTTTTCTCTTCTTAATAATATTTTCAATAACATTTTCACACTAATTAATTGTTTAATTAATATAAAATTAGGTTTTTAATTATTATTTCCAATTCTATTAAATAATTACTTCTTACTAAATTATATCTCAATTTAATATATTCTTTTATAACTAAGGCTATTTTGGTCATTTGTATTACCTACCCATTTTATTTCATTTATTTAGTTAAATCAATTGCAACCTTTTTACTTACTTTCCTTCATAATTTTTATTTTTTTTACTTTCTTTCTCTCTTTTTGTTCATTTATAGTAGAATCTAAAGAAAGCATAAAAGAAGTTGAAAGAAATTTCAAAATAATAAATTTTATTGAGGGTTTTATAATTTTAACAACCAATTTTGTTGGTCAAAATTGAAAGGTAAATAAGAAGCTTCTTAACTTTTCTCATATGCTTCTTTTCACATGGGTTTTCTCTTGTTCAATAAAAGTAATGAGTTGTGCAAGATTTTGATTATAGAAAAAAAAAAGTTTACAATTTTAGATAATACCTATATTATATCAATGATGTTTTTCAAAATACTTCAAAGAATAAACTTTCTTTGCAAAATAGATTGAGATGTGATGGTGAATTCTTTCACATCCATTGTTGTGCACACAACTTAAATTTGAATTGTTCAATGAATTAAAGATGTTGGTGATATTTTGGAGAAAATTAAAAGATAACATCAAATATGTATAAAGTATATTGAGTAGAATGTTAAAATTTATACAATGTCTTGAAAGGTTTAGTGATATAAATACATCAAATAAACTCAAATAAACTATGTCATAATGTTCATATAAGATCATACTTAACTTACTTTAAACTTTAAAGTGATCTAAAATATCAACATTAGAAGTTTGCACTTGGTTAAAACTCATTTTTTTTTTCAAGAAAAACACATTAAAGATGAGGATAAACTAATAATGCACTGGCTTCATTGATGGTGGTCAAATTTGGAAAATATTGGAATTAATTTGGTATTATGTTTGTATTTGGTTCAATTCTAAATCTAAGGATGAAATTGGAAACATTGGGTTTTTTTTACAAGAAAAATTGATTCAATTACTTTGGATTAACCAACCTCGAGTTTTAATGTATTTATTTTTTAGCAAATGGATATTAGAATGGTGGAAATTGATTGTTAGAAATTTTCAAATTCTTCCTTATTGGCAAGGGATTGATTTATTCAACATCTCTATTACAATATTTGTATCAAAATATGCCTTTAACATTAATTCTCGTATTTTTTACAAGTATAGAAATTGTCTCTCGTCTAGAAATGTAGAAGGAATTATTTGTAATTCTAGATGTAAACATAAAATTGTGAGGTAAGTTAATTAATTTATTTGATATTATTTTACTATAACATCTTTATTTATATTTCTTGTCATTGTTTAAATGTATGTAATGACTAAGATCACAATAATAAAAAGTAAAGGAAGATGTCTTTCTAAGGTACGTCTAATATCATTGAAATGAAAGAACCAATGATATTTTAAAGTAAAGATGATTTATCAATATTTTTTAATTAGGTTATTTTGCTTCAAATCTCTTTAAATTTATTATTTCCATTCATTTTTTAATAAGAAAAATGTATTTTATTAGTTTTCTTGTATACAGGCTAAGACAGTAAAGGTCTTAGGTTAATACAAATTGCATGATTCGATTGGGTCTGATCATCTTTTCTAAGGTTGGAAGAAGTGATGTCATGATGGACTGGACAATACTGTCATTGTCCTGCCATCTTTACTATTGGGTGCTTTCGAAAAGATAATTTTGGCGGGAAAATTTGAATTATCTCTTGAATCCGTGCATTTTAAATGGAAAATGGTTAAGGTATGTGACACGTCGTATTCCAAGGCTGGACTTCTATAAATAGGTGATCCTGATTATTCCAAATTTACTTTTCAAATTCCTCTTTACTGGAAAAGGATTGATTTGTTCAACATTTCTATAACAATAGTTGCATCAAAATATGCATTTATCATTAATTCTCGCATTTTTAACATGTATAAATATTGTCTCTCGTCTAGAAATGTAGAAGGAATTATTTGTAATTCTATTTGTAAACATACAATTGTACGGTAAGTCAATTAATTTATTTGATGTAACATCTTTATTTAAATTTCTTGTCATTGTCAAAATGTATGTAAATGATAATAACTAAGATCACAATAATAAAAAGTGAAGGAAGATGTCTGTACAACTAATATCATTGAAATGAAAGAACCAACAATATTTTAAAGTCAAGATGATTAATCAATCTTTTTTAATTAGGCTATTTTGCTTCAAATCACTTTGAATTTGTTATTTTGATTCATTTTTGCAGAAGAAGAATGTATTCTATTAGTGTTTTGTATATGGGGCTGAGATAGCAGAGTTCTCAGCTTAATACAACTTACGTGATTCGATCGGGTCTGACTATCTCGGTTAAGGTCTGTAGAAGTGATGTCATGATGGGACTGGACAATACTGTCATTGCCCTGCCATCTAGGCTACTGTGGGCGCTTTTCAAAAGGTAATTTTGGCCGAAAAATTTGAATTATCTCTTGAATCTATGCATTTTAAATGAAAAACATTTAAGGTATGTGACTCATTGTATTCTTAGGTTGGACTTCGATAAATAGGTGATCCCTCATAGGAATGGCAAAGCGAGCCGACCCGCCCCGTATGCGGGTTGGCCCACGAGCTTGCAGGCTGACCCCCATTTTTTTTTAAACGTGGAGGAGGAGTGGAGGCAGCAGTGGTGCAGTAGCAAAGCGGCAACAGCGGAGCAACAGTTGCAGGCGGAGCGAGTGACGACACTACAACGGAGAGTGCGTCGTGTGTTGTGTTGTATGAGTTTTTTGGAACTGCATAACTGTGTTGTGTTTTGAGTGAAAACCTAATTTTCTTTCGCTCAAAGTTGCGACTCTTCCACTGGACTATTGCTGTCAAGTCAATTTTTATTTATTTATTATTTTTGCGGGCTAGCAGGTCAGCCCGGCCTGTCCCGCTGTTGGCCCGTGCGGGCCGCAGGTTATGCGGGACGGGCTAATGCGGGCCTGTTCGCCCAGTTCCGCCCGCCCCGTATTTTTTACCACGGGTCGCGGGCAGGCCCTCTCCGCTTTGCCACCCCTAATCCCTTATTCTTCAAAATTTACTTTTGTTTTCCTCTGACTTATGAGTTGTTAATTGTGGCGAGGTGTTTTCCCTTCCTTTTGAAAGGTTAGTTATGACTTCTTTTGAATCTTCTTCTTCTAGGGGTCGGTCGGGTGTTGACGATAGTAAATCTGAGACCAATTAGAATTTCAAAATACTTTTTCTATCAAAATTATTTTAAAAGATATTTTTGTAAGAATGTAATAATATTTTTAAAATATTTTTAAATTTTATAATTATAATTTCAGTTTGAATTTGAAAGTATTTATAAAATTTTAAATCATAATTTTTAAAATATATATATATATATATATATATATTTACAGTAAAATTTATCTTCATCTATTATTCTATTTCTCTAAATTATATGAATCAAATGCATTTTAATGGTAAGCATATTTAACATCATAGAAACCATTAAAAATATGATTAACATCTTATATTAGGTAATTATTAAAAATAATATATTTTTTTTATTTTCTATACATTACTCTAAATAGATAAAATGTTAAATATTCAGTAAAAGAAAAAAAAAATAAAGTAAGTATATAAGACCAACCTAAGTACTGAAATATGCAAAATATACTTATCTCAAGCTAGTGTAACTCTCCACACATATCTAAATTTAATTAGATCTACAATAACATATAGTAACAGGTACAACCATAATAGTAATAATAAGTTTTATAATAAAAATAATATATTTTTTTTATTTTTAAAAGTGTTGAAATATTAATTCAAGATTACAAGAATTAAAAAAATAAAATAAGAAAAAAAATACAAGTTGAACATATATGCACGAACAATTTTTATATTATTATTTAATTATAAATTTTTTTTAAAATGATAGATTACATGTAAGTACTTTATCCATAATTTATAAAGATTAAATTAGAGTACTAACCATCATTTCCTTTCTAATTTGTTATTGTTTATTTAATTTTTAATCATCATATTTTCAACTCATTCATTATAAATGAATCATTTAACCATTAAAATTAAAGATTTTATGAGATATGATACTGAAATTCAAAAGAAGAGATCCAATAAAAAAGATTAAAGAAGAACTAACAATTCAATTCAGTTTAATGTTTAACTATATTTTTGAATTTTAAAATTGAATCAATTGAATTTATTTATTTTATCTTAAAATTAATTTTCATCCAACAACCGTAAAAGCAGGGTGTCCACATTCAACCTTTTTTCTATGTAAAACAAACACGTGTTCTACATGCACCATCCAAAGTTTTCAATACTTGCACACTTATTAAGAAAAAGTTACAGTAACATCAAACATTCTTATCTTAACAAAACCAAAACATCAGTTATAGTAAGAAACTGCGACCAGACCGAACAATCCTTAAATACTACTAAGTTTTCAGTGTATACAGGAAGCGTGGAGCTTACGCGCGCTTGTCGGTTCTCACACCAGAGTTCCCACACCACCTTTATTTATTGTATTGAATGGTCTACGTAATGTTTGTCAACGAAGAGTTAAATAATATAAAATATATTACTTAAAGGCTAATTTAATATTCATATTTTTGTTATGTTTTCTATTTTTGTATTTTTTATAAACATATTTTTCTTTATTTTATTTTTATGTGTTATATTCTTTCTTTCGCTTTTATCAATGACAATAGTTCATGTACACAAATAAATAAGATGACACTAATTTCAAACAAGAAAAATAATCTCAGGTTACATAATTTTAGTTCAAAATATAAAAAATAAGAAGAAAATTATTATAAAAAATAATATATTACTAATTATTAATTTCACCATTGTTACATTTAAATTTGCATTCAATGTTTTCTTGCTCTAATTTTATCAAATATAAACATCAACCTAAGATTATTATAAGGAAATTATCAAACATCATGATGTTAACATCTTCATTGTTTAAAATTTGTATTCCATTGTTATATTTCATTATATCCAAGTATAAGTTTACATACTAATATTAAGTGAGGATTATCAAACATTTTGTTAAAATCTTCATTATTTTGAAATTTGTATTGTTTATTATATTTCATCGAATTTAAGTATGAGTGATATTATATGTTTATCTTCTTCTCCACCACAATAATATACTACAAATTTTCATTTTTAGACTAGTTATTATATTAGCAAGTCTACACCTTCTCAAATCACTTCCTAATCGACAACAACAAAATATATACATTAAATTATTCCATATGCACTGTGAAAACAAGAAAATCACAATAATAAAGGGTTGAATTGTTATTTTTAATTATTTCTTGAAAATTTATAAAAATATATCATTTGATTAATTATACTAAGAACACAATTTAGTTTGTAAATCAATTATACTAGAAAATCTTTCATATGATGTGTCACGTCAAACGTTTGTCAATTTTTCTAAATAATTTGTTTGGATATTTTGACTAAAGATCAAACTGTGATTCTTACTTCTAACATACAACACCTAATATGTAAAACAAGTGGTTCTAGAAGGGGTTAAATGGAGCTATCACACAAATTGTAGAGGATACAAAATAAACAAGCACAACGTCTAACAACAAAACAAAGGCAACAACACATCACGTTTTTACACTAGTTCACTCTATATCTTCATCGTTTTGGTAGTAGACGCTCTAAAAAGAAACAATTCAAATATGTTTATAATAAACTATGATTAGTACATATCAAATATAATAATATAGAATTAGTAATTTGAAAAAAATTTATATCAGAAAAATTTCTGATAATATTATTTATGCATATCAATCATTAAGTAAGATTTAATTTGATTAAGATAGAATCATGAATATGAAAAACTTTTATTTTCCCAAAAACCTTGTTAATGTTGTAATTCAAAAACTTTCCATATTTGATTTAATCAAAATGTTGAGAAAATATTTTTTTAAAGGATTAATTAAAGTCACTGCGAGTTTCACAAATGTTGAATAACAAACGAGTTAAGTTTTAAAAGGTCTTGATAAGTTAGACCATCTACTGCAAAAACAAAGATGTAACCGTCTAACGCAAAAATGAGGATGAGAGCATCTAACACATTTTGCACTTGTGAGATAGTCTAACAATTTTAACTTAGTAAGAAGGTCTAAAATGTTTAAATCTGTGAGATTGTCTAACACATTCTAGCATAATTATCTAACATCGTGAGGTCATCTAACAAGTTAATACTATAAATTGATTAATATGTTTATCTGCTACTTGAATATGACTTTATTATAAAACTTAACATGTCTATAATTTTTGTTATTATCAAAATCTTATAGATTTTCTTATTCACAGAGGATCGTCTAATGGGATATTAGACTATCTAGAGGTTATCAAACCATCTAGTGTTTAACATGATGCCTATTTGACCTAAGAAGGTTCGTTTAAGAAATGCAAACTTCAGGATATATCTTTTAATAAATACTTTTCAATAGGTTTCGTCTAACGATGCATACAGAATTTTTATCAATGAAAACTTAATAACACAAATGAATAAACGAACATGTTTGAATGATTATTTTATCCTTAGCTCTTTCAGGCCAAATGGTCATTCCAGACGTAAATTTTCAACTCAACTTAATCACTTGACTAACGTGTATTCGTGTTTACTTTAATGAGTTATTAGATCAAGTTTTTAGTGACTAACCAACATGTATAGATTCAAATCATTTCTCTTACACGATATGTAGAACTATCGTCTTACATATGAAGTGTGATCATGTCCTATACTTAACTATTTTTAAACAATAATTTAAATCTTAGAGTATTGGACTTTTGTCTTAACAATCTCCCCTTTTATTGGTTAAAACACTTAATTAAAACATTAATCTATACAAAATATTAAGTTTTCACAAACAATTTTTACTCCATACAAACTTTCATATATTATAGGTTAAATGCAAGTTTGATTGGTTAACAAATTGTTGAATCTAATATTGTATTTTCATTAGTGTGATTATATCAAGGAGATATAATCCTTCTTCCATTTGGTTACAAAATCAATACAGATCAAGATACAAAGTTTCTAAGAAAACTAAAGCTGGTGTTTTACTTATAAAAAATCAGAGTTTATATATCAGTTTGTTACAAATTAAACATAAGAAAAAACAATAAAGGCAAACACTATAATCCCTTCTCTTCAACTTGCTACCTTTTAGCTTGCTTCCCCTGTGCTTAAATAATATATTTAAAGTTATCACTCTTAAAAAGTTAATAATGAAAAAAGACTAATTACAATAAATTATAGATTCAACTGCTTGAATTTTTCTTTCCCCAATATAGTTGTTAATACTTATATTAAATAAATATGCCAATTTCAATAATTTTATTTTTTGATATTTTTAACTCAAATGACAATTATATTAATAAGGGGGCAAGAAAAATGCGTTAGCATAAAACATTTTATAACTTAACTAAACTACTAATAAAATAATTAATCTACCAAAAAGATATAATACTATTAAATTCTTTCAAAAACAAATTAAAACAATAAAAAAGAGTTACATATGCAAACTTTCTAACAAGTGAATTCACCATCTTTGTACAAGCACCACAAGAGAGCCACACGTAGGAGCATGTCTCTGTGCAAACTAACACGTGTTCCACATGCACAATTCCAAAATATTCGCAAGCTTATATTGAGAAAAAAATAGCATTAACATCAAACATTCTCATCTCAACCTAAAAATGAGTCATGGCCAACCCAAGAAACCACAACCAGAACATGAGATCTCCAATTACGGCGAAGTTCTCGGTGTCTCCTGCGCCCTCAACGACGGCAACGTCCGGGAGAAGAGCTTCGAGCTTCACTCGCCTGTGGTTCCCACTGGCCTCGGTTCCGCCGCCATAGATGGCGACCCCATAACCATCGGAGAAGCTCTGGAATCGGTCGCCATATCGGTGGGGGATAAAGCGGTGGACCAAACCGACGCCGCTGCGATCAGCGCGGCTGAGATCAGGGCTTCCGGAGAGACCACCCTGAGGTCCGGCGGCGTCGGTGAAACGGCGCAAGCGGCGGCCACCTTCAACAGTCACGTCATGCGAGCACAAGACATGAAGAAACTTTCCGATATCTTAACGGTAAGAACATTACCGAAGCCACGTCATTCACTTTTTTTTTAATAAAATAAACAATTAAAAATAAATAATAGTGACAGAAAAAAAAAGTTTGGATAGAAAAATTACATCAGAAGATATGATCACTCAGATTTTACCACATAGATTAAAAACATAGAGAGATATAAGTTAAATTGCGTTTAATGTTTTTAAAATTTTATATACTTTATAAATAATATTTAATTTATTTCAATAAACATCTTAACTTCAATATTTAAGTGATTTCATATACTAAATAGAAGTTAAGCTTTTAAAAATATGATTTATTTATTAATTTATTTTAAATTTAAATATAATTTTAGTTTAGTCCTTTTATATTAAATGAAAAATTTTGTTCTACTACGTTTTAGAAAGTCATAAATTTTAGTTCATAATTCAATTAAAGTATCTAAACTTTTTAATTAACTAAAATGTACGAATAGAATTGAAATAAAATTGAGAATTCTAGTTAATTTTAATTTTAAATTCCATCATACTTTAATATTTAAAATAAGTATTTTTAAGGACAGGTATGAATATTAAGTGGAACTAAACACTATTTAAGCTTTTTTTTCTCTAACGCTATTTAAATTTAATGATTTTGAATGGGATGACGATGGCATCTTCAAAGGATGCGACGGAGAAGCTTCCAGTGGACAAGGCAGTGACGAAAGAAGATGCTGAGGCTGTGCATGCGGCGGAGGTGCAGTTTCCACGGCGGAGGGAGGCAGCAGAAGTGGTTGCTGAATCTGTCGGTGTGGCAGCATCCATGGCCACTGCAGCTGACCTTAATGAACGAAATTGAGGCTTGGAGTATAGTGTTTGCTGTTTTTTAAAAACGTGTTTTTGGGTAAAACCAGCTTAATTTGTAACTACTCAGTATGAATACTCATTTTGTGCTTTTCTTTTAACAATTAAATATTTGTTTTATTGACGATAAATATGGTTAATTATTATATATGGTTCATGATGTCAGAGATTTTTGTTCTTGCTAGGGTTTCTTCCAGCCTTGAGAATACTTCCTCTCAATTCAATTATAAAAAGAAGAAGAAGAAACTAACTTTTAACTGCTTTTATTATGCTCTAAGAAGGATTTTTTAGAACAAAAATTAAAATTCACTTTTTCATAAACTAAAAAGTTCCCATCGATAAATTGACATTTTTTTATGTCGGATATAATAAGTTGATGTAATGATTTTTATAACAAAAAAATATCCAATTTTACATTAATTAAAAATGTTAGCTAATTTTATTTAATTTTACTGATTTTATAAAAAAAATCATATTTATAAATTAATCATCTTATTAAAGATGGTTCTCAAATTTGAACTTAAAAATATTTTATACGTTCTGATCTATGTTGTTGTGCTGTTTCTACTTAATAAATGGAAATGTGGGATGTATACTCGTTTGTTTCAGGTGATGTGAAAAAAAAAAATGGAAACATACTTTGCATTGTTTCACTCTAATGCAAAGTAGATTAAAGTCTAGGATTTAGATTTTAAGAAGATGAAAGTCTAAGGTTTAAGGTTTAGATTAATTTGACTTGTTTATTTTTGCTTTATTTGTGCATGACAAGTTGGTTTTACTATTCAGCTTAAAGATTCTGATTTACAAAGATTATTGAACAAGGCATAGTGATTCCTAAACCATGGATAACTGGAATATTGTGCATGACAACTTGGTTTTACTTTTGAGCTTAAAGATTCTCATGTACAAAGATTGTTGAGAAAGGCATAGTGATTCCTAAAAAATTGAAATAAATAGAGTGTGTATCAAGTTTTCACGTTGGTTTTATTGTTGGTGAGATCGTTGTTTGCTGTGTGAGCTTATGAGTAGACATTTAGTGGTTGAATGGTGTGGTCTTGTGCTCGTGTGTTCGTGTTTTTAAGTAAAGTAGGTAAAGTTTCATTTTGCATGTTGCATGAAGATATTTTGAAATCCTAAATCATTTACCTTAACTAAAATAGGTTTATAATCGATTATATAAGAAATACAAAATAATCATAATCGATATAAGATATACAATATTGTTGATAAAAAAAATATAAATATACAAAGCAATCATGATCGATTGTAGAGTTAATTCAAACGATAACCGATTATTCTTGTATTATAATCAGTTATGAGATTATGTTTGATACAATTTGGATCCAGATTTATATGTTGCATGAATGTGTTTATTATGGTTTTGTAGGTGGTAAGATGGTGGTGTTGTGGTTTGGTGATGTAGAAACAAGTAACTTGTTTCATAATTTAAATTTGAGCCTCCAATACGAATGATAGACTATTTTATTACACTTTTGTGTACATCTTGAGTATTCGAGAAAATAATTTTTTGCAATTGTTGTATGTAGATATTTTTATGTTACAAGTCATAAAAAATAATATAATGATTAACTAGTCTCAATATATCATGCAACACATGATGTCGGGACAACGTGTCTCTTCCTCATCATTCTCGTCACATAGATCACGAATGTGTGTGAAGTGGACTTGTCCATCGATGTAATTACTGAGCTAGGATACTCCTATTATTTCAGAAAAAAAGAACATTTCTTGCAAAAGATTAATAGAATGATGATGAAGATGAGCAAAACCCAACCATAGCATACGATCATGTTCATGGCAATGCACCTCAACCCTTATTTCCGATCATTCTTATATGATACCACAAATTTGGGACAACATTCAATAGTTGTAGAAAAGTATCACAACAATGAACCTTTTTTTTTATCAGCAATCAAAAATATATATACACAAGAACCACTTTATGGCTGATTCAATCCTTATGCAACTGTGAACCTAGATATCAACAAATATTTTGAAAGAATTCATAAAAGAATTAAAGAGCTATAACTTGAACTTGATGACTTTCACGACTCTTTTTGAATGGTAGATATTTGATTTTACCATTATTATTATTTTATGAGACATTGTAATACCATACTTTTACATATATAACTATATCGTACTATGTTTAATATTCGTTTTCCAAACACTTTATCGATCAATTTTGCTTTAACTCGTTAAAATTTACTGAATTTTCAAATTTTTGAATACATCTTTTATAATTAAAAGTTTTAAATTTCATTTTTTAATTAAAATAAATATATTTTTTTGACAATTTTTCATGTTCTTAGACAGTGTTATATTTTTTTCCAAGTATGTTTTAACACATGTTAGGAACAATATTTTAATTACAAATAACTAAAATTCATAAATAAATAAATAAATCATTTTTATTTTTAAATATGAAAAAAAAATTATAATCTTATTTTTTCCCTAATTAAAAAGACTACAATTTCAATCGCACATTACTATAATCTTTCATAATTTTTTTATTTTTTATTTTTTACTTTATTTACTTTATTGAAAACAATCTCACTACACTTTTCACTCAAATTAATTTTTATCTATTCCCTTAAATTCTCGCCCCATTCCAACGAAGCTACACACCAAGATATTTTGCTACCTTTTACTTGGAGTTTGTAATGAAGAATTAATGTTATTCAGAATTCTTTTACTTTGAGTTTGTAATGAAGAATTAATGTTATTCAGTATTTGGAATATTCTTTTAATTTTTAATTATTTTTATCATGTAGGTAATGAAGAGAAAAAGAGGGAAAAAAGTTGAAAGAGGGCAAATGATTATTTAGGTCGATGAAAGTATAAGTTAGTATCCATTTAATTTTTAGAGAATAGAAAATTTTATTTCGTGAGACCATTTTATTATTAGGATTTATTATTTAATGATCAATTTGGTATTAAATTTATTTTTAGGGACTAATTTTATATTAAATTTTAAAATTTATAGATCATTTATAACTTATTTATACATTTGAACAAATTATATTTATCAACAATTAAATTGCTACTAATTTACCTCAAAATATCATTTAAACTATATTTTGATACTTTGACACCCTTGCGCATCAATTGCTGGTCTCTATTTGCTTTTTATATCCTATAATTAATTTTTATAAATAGTTATTTTAATTTTGTTATATTATATTAACATTTGTTAATGAAGCTACTTGTACTTACATACATTTGAGGTCTCAACTTAAATTATAATGTGTTTTTTTTTCTATAATATTAAGAGTAGATTATATTATGAATTCATTTATTAGCAATGAACATATTACGAATTCATTTAGCAAAAATGAACAGGGAAATATATTAAAACAAATAATAAAATTATTATTTTAAGATTTTGAATTGAAAAAAATTATCTTAATTTCTTATATAAATTTCAATTATTCGTTCTTAGAACCTAAATAGAAAATATGAAGTTTTAATACTTATATCAAATATTTTTGAGAAAAAAAAAATAACAATAATTGCAGCAGTTTTAGACTTCAAATATAAAGAGCTTTTTTTTTATCTTAAAAAAAATAACAAGTAATACGAAATTCTGAGACTTCAATTCTTATTGTAATATTGTATGTTATGTTTTTTTTTTTACCGATTCAATTATAATTCATCCACTGTTCTTAATCAATTCAATAATTAATCTGATATTAAAAAACAGTCGATTAAAGTTACAAATATGGGATGGTTCTGAATTATATAATATATATATTTTTTAAGAGTGAGAGTAATAAACTAACCTACTTTTTTTTTAATTAATTATCATACAAAGTTGATTTACATTTGAATATGACATGAGGTTCACCAAATCATTGAGATTTGGCTGCCAGAATATTACTGAACTTTGGTTGAAATTTGATCAAAGATCTTATCCTGTCCCAAACTGAGACATTGGAAGCGAAAAATTTGACCATCACTGACCTTCTTGAATCTTCTCTGGGAAATTCTAATTCCCTGTCAATAACAGTGTGCTTCATACTGTCTAGATCTTCAAGCAGTGGTAATGAAACAGAACCTTGAGACTCTAGGTTTCTGATCCATCCGCGAAGTAAGAAATTTATGATCTACATACAAACTTCTAGTATTAATTATTGAGATCATGATCATGGCAATCACAAGGAAGAAATGACTTAAAAGAACTGATAAACCAAACACAAACACACTTGTTCGTTGAAGATCTCACATCGACTAATGATAAAGACATTTTCCAGTATATAAGTGAATGCAAATTTCATCTTATAAACCGATTTTATAAGGTTAAGTTAGTTTTAAACTTCGTTTCTTAATAATATTCCTTTTATTCATTACAGTAGTACCATAATCCAATTTTGTATGCATGCTTTTTATCACATAAAATTGATAAACTATTATATCTTCATGGTCTCAGATTGCAGTGAAAAAGAGCAGAGGCAATTTTGAATCTGATATGAGAGGATTTTTCATACCTCAGGAACTTCATCATGAGGGCAGTGACCAGCAGGACTTATTAGATAATATGGAGCATCAGGCACCTGCCTTTTAACCTGGAATCCCCAAACTGGCCCCACCCAGGGATCTTCTTTTCCATACATAAGGCAGATTGGCACATTGTTTCCTCGACATCTAAAATGCAGAAACCATCAAAATCCTTAACTTGTGAATTCATGCATGTCTAATACCAGTTTCACTGAAGGATAGTGTTTCACTGAAAAGAGCTTGTAATTTCTACCTGGATAATGTTTCACTGAAGGATAGTTCTCCCTGAGGAGCAAACATTATTGAGGCAAATGAAGCAGCAGCAGCTGGATGCCTTGTGGTTTCAACTATGCGTGAGAAAACGTTATCTACGTTTGTTGAGTGATCTGCATAAACCTGATTAAGTACCTCAGCAATACTTCTAGGATCAGAAATTTTCTCCCACCTGAAAGATAAAAGATTATAACATGTCAGGTTAATGGAAAATATACAATTGAGTACACCTGAAGTTGCACTCTCACTCTCACCAATTATGAACACAATGGAATGATGCCTCACACACTCATCATGCACATCAAGGAGAAAAAATAAACCATCTAGAAAAATCTTACTCATTGGAGTACATATTTTAGGGTTAAAGGGTAATAAATTTCAGTGGCTTTGTGTGCATGAGAGTTTCTTCAGTTAATGGAATGATGTTCTTGTTAATGGTATTGTAAAGTTTGTTCTTCAAAATAGAACACTAGGTTCATTAAGCAGAGTTTCTTATTCATCACTCACATATTAATGGATAAGTACGTAACATGCATGAATTGTAAAATATCAAAATCATGTCATGTCAGCAAAAAGATAGAAATGAAGCAATAAACAAAAATAACTCTATACTTACAACAACTCTGTAAGTCTCTTTATACTTGAAGGTAGGGGGAATGTTCCAGACCATGGAAATATTTTTGCTAGTCTTGGATTTTTTATTGGATTAGGAAGAAAACCCCAAAAAGGTGTTGCATTAAGCAACGTGACACCTTTCACCAAGTGAGGGTTGCAAGCTGCAAAATACAATGCAACCAATCCTCCTAGTGAGTTGCCCACGAGATAGACTGGTTCACCAATGACCTGTTGTAACAAATAATTAACTTGGATAATTTCTTCAATGATTAATTTCCAAAAGCAAATTAGCTTCATCTTCAAACTAATCCTACTGGGCCTTCAAATTATAGAATATCAAAATCCTGTCAACTATATTTAAGGTTGGACAATGTGGTTATAATAACATTTAGAGCAAAAGATTGCAGAAGGCTACAAAGATCTTTGAAAGATGAAATCTTTCATGTAAAAGTATTTCTGAGATACAGCAGTTTTGTTCTGTTGTTTAGACTTCCATTAGAGATTTCATTGAACATAACAAGTATATGAAACATTTAAACACCGATTATTGTTCACAGCTCTCTTAGTAGCAATCTAGCATATGAATCAAATGTTTGCAACATAGAATAATTTAATGGCAGTGGCAATATTTTTATTGTCATGGAAGTAATGGTTTGACAGTCAACAACACTAGATATTGGAGGAGGGACAAGTGGTGCTTCCTCAGAACAAAAGGGGCACAAGAAATATCACAATAATAATCAAGCAAAGATTGTCTTGGTAAATGCCATCAATGCAATATAAATCACACTTTAGTGGCTGAAAAGGTATTGAATCGTTCTAAAGCCTTTCTTAGTACCACAATAAAAAATGTTATTTGAATCAAATAACTTCACCTATTATTCCAAGTATGTCCTACCATGAATATTCGCAAACTAGCTAATTAGGTAATACCATAAATTCCATGTGGTGTTGCACATAGCTGTATCACACTATAGATGCAGTTCACATATAATCCTTCTCCTGATAGTTAAGAAACTAATATTACAGCTTAAGAAAATGTTAGAAGAAATCCAGAAGAAAATCTGCCTGCATAAATTTTCAGTATATAGTCTGAGCAAATATACACAGGACTGAAGTAGCTAAAAATGACTTGGCTGCTGTTAAACACTATCTAAACTGTAATGGAAAAATTATGAATTAATTGTCTTGAGGTTTTCTTAGCATCTCAGATACTAAAATAGGTCATTTGAACCAAATGATCACACTTCCTGATTCAATCATTTCATATTATATAAGTAGGTGCAAACCTTATCTTAATAACCGATTTTATAAGTTTGAGTTATACTTAAAATTCACTTCTTAATATAATATCAGAGTCATATAAAGTCTATCTTGTTGGCTTATCAAATAAAGCTATGGCTGTTTGTGTAACTGAAAAAAACGAATACAATCAGAAAGTAATACTTGTTTTATAAATCTTAAGCAACATATAATACAGCTGTAGAAAGAATTAGAAGTATCAAACTCAGTAGTAAAGACATCTTGATCATAGAGTCTCTGGTACCATGAAACAAACCAACTAGTCCAAAAGCTTAAATCGTAAGATGTAAATCTAAAACTACCGAGTGAAAGATGCAAACTCAGATACAAATTCACCTAGAACAGTTTTATCATGTAGTTTGAAGCTAAGAGCAAAACAAACTGGACTTAGACAGTTAAAAAACAGGATGCTATGAACAAACAATTCATGTCCCTTACCTCTTCTACAAAGCAACGAACTTGATCTTGCCACAGATCAACTGAGTAAACAAGCTTAGCCGCCCAAGGTTCAGTTTCATCTCCAAAACCCCATGAAGAAATGCTTTCATTCGATGCAACCTCTTCCTTAGACAGAGGGGCAGGGTCTTCAAAAGGCAAAGACATCCCTTGGCCTAGAAAATCCAGAGCAAAAACTCTGTAGTCACGCCCCAAATCCTTAAGCTGCTTCTCATAATGGAAAGAGCCAACACCAAAACCTGGCAGAAAGAGAAGATTAGGAGAATCCACGTTTTCGCACCCTGCTTTCTCATAGTGCACGTTGAGTTTAGGCTTCCATCTCCAAAAGCAACTACTTATTGGTGCACCAGATTCACCATTTGAACCATCAGGTAAACCTGGAATCAGAACCTTTGTTGCAAGCTCCTCTACTCCTGAAATATCCCTTGCTCCCTCTTCAATCACATACCCATCATAACTTCCACTACAAACTCTGAAATTATTGAGTCTTTTAGAGCCTCTTAGCTGCACCCTACCCGAATCACAAAATCTTACAGACCCACATGAAGAACTAGTGTTGGTGCAATAAACTCTAAGTTTTCCTATAGAAGAAACCATTGATTGACGTGAATTCAATCTGTTCTCAGCCAATTTCCACTTTGAGTTCACAACTTGACAGCATGGTGCTGACCCATAAGAAAGAGTTTCCATACCCAGAAACTGTCTTCTACTCTAACAGCAAAAAATGAAAATTTTTCACTGCAAACTCAACTCGATTTCCTCTGTGATAATTGACAAGAAGAGCCAAATTAAAAAAATTGATTTTTTTTTTTCACTGAGCAAACAAAGCATGTAATACATCATGAACTGCGTTTACAATAAGCATGTACAATGATTATTTAGCCACTAGCCGGAACAGAAGAGGAAACATAGCAATTCGAGCTTAAAAACAATCAAAATCATGAAACCTTGACTTGTTTAGGGAAAAAATACCTTTAATTTAATGAAAGAGAGAACATGAAAATGTGTTGGTTCTTCAGGTTTCAGAGTTTAGAACAAGAGTTGTAGACTGAGACATGTTGCTAGATCCTAGATATGTTTCGACTTGCTTGAAAGATTCTCTTTCCTTTTTATCACATCACATTGGTATGATTTTATGTATTAGATCTCGTTCATATTACCCAACTATTACATCATTTGTTAATTATTAAAATTTATTGTCAATATTTAGAACTGACATATTATATATTTTTAAATTTACTTAGTGCCTCCTTTATATAAATTAATATTATTATATATTTCTAAAATACTAAAATATAAATAATTCCCCCATTTCTTATTTTTATAAAATTTAACACTTAATTAATAAATATATACCTAAATATTGATAATATATATATATATATATATATATATATATATATATATATTCGAACTATCGATTTTGGTGCCACTTTTAAGATAAATAAATAAAATTATATTTTTTATTATATTAAAAATAAAACATATCAATATTTATTATTTTATTTTAAATTTAAAATATACATACATATATATATATATATATTTAAGAAGTCACTTAATTGTTTAATTTTTGTAAATAAATAGTTAAAACTTTATAAGTATCATATTATTTCTTTGTATATTGTAAATAATATAATAAAAAATAAACTTTTAAACTATATTTTTATTTTTAAAACAGTCGAGTTAGCAAACCATTCCATCTTATTCCGAACATTGAAAACTAAAAATATCTAAACCTGTTCCAATGGATTTCCGGGTCAAGCTGACCCGACCCACTTACTTACGCCCGGTTACTGGTTTGTTTTGTACGTTTCAACTTCAATCCAGAATGTTCTGCCTACCCAGTAAACCATCCGCCAGCCACGTGTCCAAATAGTACAATGTGACACTAGTTTTGGTTTAAATAGATAAAAATGGTTTCTGAATTGATTTTAATTATAATTTGGCATGGCTGAAAAAATATATTTTTTGTTTAAAAATCCAATTCCATTACTCTTTTCATGTTTTCTTGCAGAACTAATTTTGTCAAAAGAATTCAAACCAAACTATTCATATTTTTATTAAAAAAACTAAAATAAAATAAATAAAAATGTAATGTTATCGGGTAAAGAAAGAAAATAAAGTTCACATTTGTACTTTACATCAATTTAAATTGAAAAATGACTCTTAAAAAGATATATTATTACAACTTTACGTAGACGAAGGAAAATATATATGTATCTTTAAAATGAGTTTATTGTTTTTTAATAATATATATTGTCTAGTTCTTTTATTATAGCAAATATACAATACTATTATTATTGTTGTTTTAAAAATTATTATTATGTTATAGTTATTATCATACTTATTTGTATATTATATTATATTATATATCTTAATTGTTATCATTTTGTCATCTCATTATTAAAGTTACTACTTTTATCATCACGGTCACATATCATAATCTAATATTTTTCAGTCAAAATTCTATCTTTAAAATGGGTTTATTGTTTTTTAATAATATTAGAGTATATATTGTCTAGTTCTTTTATTATAGCAAATAGACAATACTATTATTGTTGTTGTTTTAAAAATTTATTTGTATATTATATTATATTATATATCTTAATTGTTATCATATTGTCATCTCATTATTAAAATTACTATTTTTATCATCATCACGGTCACATATCATAATCTAATCTTTTTCACAGTCAAAATTCTATCATTAAATAAGATTAATTTTTACTTGTTTTTATTCTTTGGGTTTTACCATATTCATGTGTTTATCTCATTTGATCACATTGTAACTATAAAAAGATTTTGTAAACTATAGATAATATTTATGGATGAGATAATTTGATGTGAATGATAGATTTTGCAGATGTTAGACCAAAATAGTAATGGTACTATGCCAACCAATAAAACAATTTTGTTTTTAATAGTAAGAAGGAATAAGGAAGATGTGAGTGTGTGGAGGAGAAACATGGAGGGGTGTACAAGAAAACAAAGATAACTTACCGTAAAAGGATTCTCTATAGGTTGCGTGGAGGTGAGGCGTCACAGTGTTTGTAGCTAACTCAAAAGTCAAAGACAATGTCATATGATGGAGAAAGTTAACAAGGTATCCAATATGCTAATTCTGATCCAGAGTTAGTTTAGATGAATTTTAATTTTATTTAGATAGGTTCAGGTTGTGCTTTGGATGTTACAACCTGATTTTTTTTGAACATAAGGCTTTGTACTATTTTTCATATAGTTTGTATTTATGTGAGAGATGTGAGGGGGTAGAGAGAGAAAGGGCAAGAGAGAAACAAAAGAAAGAGATATATCTTTATTATGTGAATATTATATCATTCAGAGAAGGTATTTATACAGAAAAGAAGATGATTGCGTAATAAATGATGCATGGGTATCATTACCAACCTCTCTTAAACTTAGGATAGGTGAATCAAGCACCCTAAGTTTATGTTTAAAATTGTGAAACGAATAGCTAGATACATGTTTTGTTAATATATTTGCTACTTGAAATTGAGCTAGTAAGTGAAGAAGCGTGAGGTGTTTATCATGCACATAGTCCAAACAAAATGTAAGTCAAGCTCGAAATGATTTGAACGTGAATGCATGATGGGATTGGCAATAAGTTGAACAACCCCATGTTGTCTGAATAAAGTCGTGGTGTTGAAGTGGGAATGGGAAGCTCATTCATCAGAGAAGTGATCCAAATAATATCAGCAGGGGCAACAACAACCTTTTGTTTATGTATTGTTGTGGGAGACAACATTTTGGTTCTCAGAGGACCATTAAACTAGATTTTGACCAACAAAGACGATACAACCAAATTTAACAAGTACATAACTAAGGACACAACTAGGTTAGTCATCTCAGCATACAAGACCAGACCCCACCAGACCTCATAAAAGCCTCGGCAGAAGAAGAACCAAACATGGACCAGAATATCAGTTGTTCTTCCTTCTAGTCTTTTCACAAGACAAGTTTATGTAAAATAAATTGGGCTCACCTTAGGGGTGCCGAATAAAATAATAAACTAAATTAGGGTGTACTTAGTATAATATTGGGTTTGTGCCAAACCCACCAAAAAAAAACCTAGTTTATAGAAACCATTTAAAAAATCGCCCTTTAAAAGTTTCTAGAAGATGTAGGCTGTCTTGGGAGGTACTCCACTTTGACTTACCTTCTAAAAGGTTTCTCACAAATGACATCTCTATCCCTCTATCTTGCTCTTCCAATAAATAAAGTGTTTTGCCTCATGTATTTAAAACTTGAATTTAAATTAAGAAGATAAACCCCGTTTGAGTGATTAGTAAGCTTTGTCTCCTAAATTGTTCTTGGGTCTTACCTTGAGAGTAGTGCACCTCAAGTGGTGGCTCCTCACCACTCATCTTGGAACCTCCCACTATTCCAAGTGGCGTGATTCCTTGCTCCATTTCCATAAGTTTTCCTTTCTCTTCATCTTTTCCTTTTCTTCAATTACACCTTTCCATTATTCTATGTTCATTGGTGTTCTTTATCTATTCCTTTATTTCAGTTTCATCTTGCTTCATTCTATCTTCCATGTTCTTTAATTCCACCCTCATATCATTATCACCTTATATTGTATTTTCTTTTTTGCTCTCTAGAAGAGAACATTCACACTTACTTAACAACTTGGTTAAGTTCATGTCCAATGACAATTTTCTTTGAGCTTATCACCATAATTGCTAATCCAAAAATCATAAACAAAACAGTAACCCATAAAAATGTGAAATCCTAAAATCAAATTACATTAAAAGATGCAGTAACCCGAGATTGATTTTCGATCGTCCAAGTCAGATGGCCTAGTCTGAATCACTGAAACCAATAATCAAGTAGCTTGGAGAAGAGTAAAGACGTAAACCTTGTGTCGAGATGCCTGCAAGATAGCGAAGAATTCTCTTAACAGTCTTGTAATGAGTCACATGTGGTTTATGCATGTATTGGCATACTTTATTGATGGAGAAAGAGAATTCAGGCCGAATGAGAGTAACTTATTATAAAGCTCCAACAATGGAGCAATAAAGAGTAAGATCATCAATCGAAACAAAGTCATCAATAGTGAAACGTAGGGAGGAAACCATGGGAGTTGGCTGAGGCTTAGAATCAAACATGTTTGTACATTGGAAAAGATATTGAATATATTTGAATTGCATAAGATGAAGAGAGTTATTGTTAAGCCAAATAACTTTAACTCCTAAAAAATAATGTAATTGTTTGAGATCCTTCAGAAAAAAAAAATAGTTCTTAGATGTTTGAGAAAACCTTACACTAAACTTTGTGAGCTACTAGTGACTAAAATATCATCAATATAAATTTAAGTTAAAAAGAGTGTTAGTAGCAGTGAATCGAGTAAACAAAGAGATATCACTTTTAGAATAGGAGAATCCCATTTGAAGAAGAGTGTTGAAGAATTTATGAAACCAGGAGCGAGGAACTTGCTTGAAGACATATATTGCTTTGTTTAGATGACAAATAAGAGAGGTATCAGAGTTTGTAAACCCTGAAGGTTGTTGCATATAGACAGGTGAATCCAGATCACCATAAAGGAATGTGTTGTTGATGTCTATCTGATGGATAAGCCAGCGAGAAGACAAAACAATGGTGAGCACTAAGCGAATGGTAGTTGGTTTGATAACATGACTGAAAGTATATGTAAAATCATGTCCCTCACATTGATGAAACCCTTTAGCTACAAATTATGGCTTGTATCTTTGAAGCAAGCCATTTGCATTATACTTATATTTGAAGACCCACGTACACCCTACAACATTAGCGTCAAAAGGCCGTGAACTTAAAGTTCAGGTATTGTTGTGCATAAGTGCGTCATACTCAACTTGCATCGCATGAAGCCAATGAGGATGAGCCATAGTTTGCCTGTAAGTGGAGGGTTCAAAAGTGTTGTTGGTAAAAAAAGAGTGAAAAACTTTGGGTTTATAATTTTTGTCCTTAGTGAGGGTTATTGTAGGATCAATATTAAGATCTTGAGTTTCTATTATTGTTGAAGTAGAGGGTGGTGATGCAGTTGGAAATAAGAGCAATGACTTAGTAGAGTTGTCATAAGAAAATGATGCAGGAGAAAAGGAGACAATAATAAGGGGTGATGATGAAAGGTTAGGCACAATATCTGTATTATCAGAAAACTTGAAAGGATTGTTAGGCATAGAGTAAGGAAAAATAAACTCATTACAAATAACATGACGAGAGAAAACACTCTTACCAGAAGCAGTTAAACAAAGATAACCTTTGCGATGAGGATCATAACCAAGAAACAAGCATATTGAAGATCTAAAATCAAACTTATGTTGATTATATGGGTGAAGAAAAGGATAACAACCACATAGAAAATCTTTATAAAATTACAATCAGGTTTATGAGAGAATAGCTTTTCATAGGGACTAAGATTTTTTAAATATGGAGTAGGTAAGATGTTGATAATATAAATTGCACAAGAAAAAGGTTCACCCCTAAACTTAAGAGGAAAAGAAAAGGTAGTGAGAAAGGCCAAACTAGTGTCTACAATGTGGTGATGTTTGTGTTCAATGGAGTCATTCTACTTGTGAGTGTGTGGACAAGTGAGTCTATGAGAAATATCTTACGTGTTTAAAACTTTGGACAAAGACAAAAAATCTTTTGCATTATTACTTTGAAGAGTTTTGAACAAATGGCATGTTTGGTTTTCTGCAAGCGTTTTGAATTGTAAGAATATAGAGGTAGCTTGCGATTTGTGCGAGATGACATATAACCACGTATACCTGGAAAAAGCGTCAACAAAGGCAACATATTACAAAGATGTGTGGATGCAACATGGGAAATACTACAAATATCAACAAATACCAATTGTAGCGGAGCAAAATAATCAGTGTGTGAGTGTGTAAAAGGAAGTTAATGAACCTTAACTATAACACAAGAATCACAAAAAGAATAATTTGAATTATAAAAGACACAATTTAAACGCATGTTCAAGGCGTATATTTCAAAGTTCATAAGTATTTACAATAGTATAAACATTCAGATATAAAGTACGTTCTAAAGTGGGAAAACACATAAAGACCATCATGTATTCATCCTTGGAGTATGATCTCCTTTGTAACCTGATTTTTTACATAGCCATGGTTAGGGAAGAATTCAAAGAAAACCTCATTGTCGCGAGCAAACTGAGAAACACTCAAAAGATTTTTGTTAATTGATGAAACTTGTAAAAGATTATTAAGAATGAAGAAATGATTGGAAGAAATATTGCAAAGAGAACCATAACCAACATTGTGAATAGACATACCTTAGTCATTACCAAGTTGGACATTATCAGTACCACTGTAATTTCGTTTCTTAGAGAAAACAACAAAATTGTGTGTTATATGATGAGTAACGCCAGTATCCGGGTACCCAAGAGGATCGCTAACCGTGGAAGGAATGCCCAAAATGGATGGTTCAGGGTCATTAGGAGTGGGCTAAAAAAATGAAGTGTTAGTAGAAGAAAGTCCAAGATCAGACCTTGGCCAGTAGGTTAACGCAGTATGTCCAAACTTGAAGCACAATTGACACTAAACACATGATTGTTGAGATGAAGAAGAGACAAAAGCACTCCAAGAATTGTTATTGGAAGGGCGAGAGAAATTGTGTCTTTTGTATGTAATACATTTTTTATGACGATGAATGAAACCAATTGGTAGAGGCAAGATTGGTTTGTGCAGGAGAAGGATCAAGAAACATGTTTTTTGAACGATCTTCTTGAACCAAAAGAAGAGACTCAATATCTTCAACGGTATATGGATCGAGCTGCAAAGTGATAGAGGTGATGAAGTTGTCGTATTCCTCCGAAAAACCATCGAGGATGGCGTCAATATGATCTTCAGAGGAGATTGGAGAACTAGTTGCAGCAAGAGAATCTACCACTCTTTTGATGTCTAGAATGTATGTTGAGATTGAACGATCACATTTATGGGATTTAAGATGAAGCTTGAATTGACGAACTTTGGCACAAGTGTGTGAGGCATAGTAAAAGTTCAACTTATCCCATATGAGATGTGTAGTGTGCAGGTCGACCATCTAGGTGAGCATAGAGTTATACATTGACACAAGAAGCCAAGCAACAAAAGGATTATTTGTTGCTTGTGCATAAAATATGCAGGATTGATTGTGGCAGAGTTAGTGGAGAGATATTGTGGAGGCGTAGAAGAGGATTCCAAGAACCGAAGAAGATCAAGGCCTTTAACTTGGACAAGAATTTGTTGGTGCCACAGAAGAAAGTTCTCACAATTAAGTTTGAAAGTCAAAGGAGTAGAGAAAGTGTGGGGTTGTGTGGAAGAGTTGAAAGTGGATGAAGAAGAGGTGGTTTGGGCAGAGGCAAAGGAGGAAGAAAAAGACATTGTGAAAGAAAATTTTCACAAACTCATGATACTATGTGAGAGATATGAGTGGATAGAGAGAGAAAGGGCAAGAGAGAAACTAAAGAAAGAGATATATCTTTATTATGTGAATATTATATCATACAAAAAAGATATTTATACAAAAGAGAAGATGGTTACGTAATAAAGGATGTATGATATCATTAACAATCTAATTAAAAACATTCTGTATAACATGATATTGTATTTATAATAAACTTTTAAAATTTTGAATATTTATTTATGAAATATAACTTAATTCAAATTTCATTTTTCTTTTATTACACATTTTAACTAATAAATTGGTAAAATCAATATATTGTATTGCATAGTTTACTTGATTTTGTCTTATTATTTGTGTTGGGTTTTGATTGGATCACATTGTAATTTTAAATAGCTCAACCAAAATATTAGGTTCTATCAAAACAATGAAAATTTTACTATCAAAACTTTAGGTTCCATTAAAACAATGAAATTATCATCCATTATAGGCCCAATCTCAACTCAAAAATAAATTCCAATTTACAAGAAATGCCACATATTTTGTGTTAGATGATTAAACTCCATTAGAGTTAAGGAATATACTCCTGGCTACTAATAAATCGTTTCTTCAATGTTGGTCATTGTCCTCATGAAGTGTTGTCCATCAAAGATATAACGTCAATCAATAGGCAGGTTGGTGATAGATTATCTGGTTAGGACTAACATTATGTGATGTTCTTCGAGAATGAATTTTTCAAGACTAAGGTCTAGAGATAATCGAAGAGGAGCAATCATGTTTAGATAACACTAAAAGGTTGTGTTTGGATCAATGTGATGAGAAGAGAGGGGAGAGTAAACTAAGGTCTAGAGATAGTAAAAGAGGAACAATCATAGGTTGTGTTTAGATAAATGTAAGGGGAAAAGAGGGGATGGTAAACTAAGACTTGGTTTTTGAGGTGCGGTTGAAAAAGAAATTTGGGGAGGTCTTTTGTTAGGTAATCCCAATGGACAAAGGTATATGGTTGGTCAATTAGGACATATTAAATGAGGGTTTGAAAATATTTTTAAAATGCTCTAGGAATTTTTTTTGCACAACAAGATTAAAATACCAAGGTCTAGGAATTTATATTTTTAAAGAATTGTAAAATACAAAACAAGATTAAAAACTTTGAGAATATATTGTCCACTTATCCTTTGAAACCCCAAACCCAAAATACCAAGAGAAAAAAAGTAAGAGATTTTTAAAAAAAATATATTTTTCTTTAATAACTATAAATTATTTATTATTATATGTTATACATAATGAGACAATTAAAGTTATATTCTAAAAGAGTTAACCCTTCCAAGTTCATTAATGCTGAACAAGTTAAAAGTAAATATATGTAACATAGATACTTAGAAAACGATGCATTCCAACACCCACAGAATATAAATAATATTTTTTTCTTACTAATTCTCTCTCATTAGATATGAAACATTTTTTTATATCATTCTACCAATGATTCTTTCTTTATTATTTTTATTTTATTTTTCTTACGACTAAAATAATATATAAGGTTACTGATATTTTCCAACAAGAACAATAATACCATCATTGGAGAATAACATTTTTTTTTTTCACTTTTAGTTTATTTTTATTGTGCAGTGTTTAGGAAAGGCCCACGTGCTTTGATATAAAAATGTGTCAAGCACGAGAAAAACGGAGTTACAAATGTTTCAGATGTGTTATAAGATATTATAGGATATTATTGATGTAAATTTTATTTTATAAATTAAATTAAATTTGAAGTATATTTTATTATATCATATTTATGAATATATAATTTTAAATACGAATTATTCAACTTAAATTTAAGAATTTTCTGATTCATTATAAAATTTTAAAATCTATTTTTTGAAATAATTTAATGTGAAAATATGTATTAAAGATTCACATAATTTAATTATAGATAAAAATATTTTATAATATATAAAATTTAATTTATAAGTTAATTTTATAAAATTAAAATAGATTTAAAATTATTTTTTAGTGACAAAAGAAAAAATATTAAGAAAACTATGGTTTAAAAAAAATGTTGATGGACCAATATACTATTGAGGAAGAAGCATGATGATACACAAAGATTTACATTTTCCTTTCATGTCTGATAAAATATTCGAGTTTCAGGAACCCATTTCCACGTGCTGTGTTTTCTTCTGACACGTGACGGCGGCGTGAGCGCCACGCGCTGTTGTCGCATGTTTGAGTGAGTTCGCAAGGCAAGTCGTGGTTCCAACATCAAAGATACTTTCTAAGGAAGGCAAAGGCATGGTAAAAAAAGTCCAAATCAAAATAAAATATAACAGTTCAAGCCACTAACGTCATCTCTCTACCAACATTCGTTTCTGAACTCAGCAGAGACACCGGAACACCGCCGTCGCCGCCGCCACCAATGGGTGCCGGAGACCCTGTAAGTTGATGGTTTCAGCTCTATGTGTTCAAAGGGGTTGCTATTTTTGTGTCAAGTTTTGATCTTTCTTTTGTTTTTGGCGTGGTAGGTGGTGGTTGAGAAAGAGAATGAAACTATAGGTGGAGCAAAGAAGGAGGAAGACTTGGAGAAAGGGGAAGTGGGTGTTGAAGAAGAGAGAAAGGTTCAGAGCAATGATGTTGTGGATGATCATGAGGAATCTCATCTCTCAGGTTTCCACAGGTTGAACCCCACTAACCCTTTGAGAATTGTGATCAATAGTGCCACCAGAGTTGCAACTCCTTCTCCTGCTCAATCTCAACATCCTCACACTCACACGCGCTCCACTCCAACCCCACTACAGGTACTTTTCTTTTTCTTTCTGTGTAGAGGAATGGAATGCCTTGTTCAAGTCAATTTGCAGTTTTTTTGCTAAAGATTGTGATGGGTTCCTTGAATTTGCAGTATTTTGTATGTCTTGTGTTTGTTGTTATTTCTGTGAAGTTTTGAATGTTACAATCTTAATGGGTATTATTCTATTACCTTTTTTAACAGCAACCCCAACCAGCAGCGAGTCTGAATTCGAGAAAATATACCAACAGAATATCCTTGTTTCTCTTTGTTCTCCACATGTTTTTAGCCGTTGCGCTGGTGTGTTTTCTTGTGTTCAGGGGAGTTCAAGGGCTTATCCAAGAATCGGAATCTACCAGGAGGAAAGAGAAAGACGTGTTGAAGTATTTTCTTCCCCAAGTGGAGGCTTCAGCTTTTATGAGCATAATCCTTGCATTTATTTGGCAAGGGTCGATCAGGAAATGGCCCACTTTGATGCTTCATTTCATTCTTTGGTTTACTTTTGTGATCTCTCTGGCTGCTGGGGTTCTCCTCATTTGCTTCCAAAAGCCTGCCACGGATGGTGTTGGAGTGTGTTTCATTGCTTTTGCAATTGGCAATGGCTTATATGCTTGTTGGGTTAGTCACAGAATTAAGTTTTGTTGCAAGGTCTTGAGTCTGTCTCTTCAACCTGTGTCCAAATTCCCTGATCTGAACAAACCCACGTATCATGTGCTTGGGGTTGGATTCTTGTGGATCTCTCTCTGGATTTTAGCAGTGATTGGAGCATTGAACTTCTATTTTCCTCCTTTAACCATCATTGCATTGGTGCTGAGTTTGGCTTGGACTACTGAGGTCATGAGGAATGTGGTTAACATCACTGTTAGTAGGGTTATTGCCTTGTATTACCTCAGAGGAATGCAATCTAGCACCCAATTTTGTTTTCTGAGAGCTCTGACACGGAATCTTGGAAGTGCTTGTTTGGGGTCTCTCTTTGTGCCTGCAATTGAAGCCCTGCGAATTGTTGCTCGGGGACTGAATCTGCTCGAGGGAGAAGATGAATTCATGTTCTGCTGTGCTCGTTGTTGTTTAAGAGTCATGGACTCCATTTTCAGAAATGGCAATAGCTGGGCATATGTACAGGTAACATTGCAACTGCATCTTATGAAATTCAGTCTTCTAGTTTTGTTAAAATTGAGTTTTCCCTATTTAGCCTTCAATCAACATGTTTTTATGGTTAAAAGTCAAGGATTTGCTTGGACATGCTTCTCAATAAGAACTTCTACAATAGAAAACTCATTTCATTTCTTTTTCTTATTTTTCTCTCTTTCAGGCTCTCTAACAAATAGGCCTTTATTATATTTTATTGGTTAGTTGTTTCAAAGTAAGATTTATCTGTAAGCTTGATAACTTTTATGTGTTTGTCTGATACCCTTTGGATTCTTTTATCATCATATGGTCCCTACCAAGTTTAAAATTTGTATAGTGCCCACTTCTCTTGTTCTGAAGTTATTACTGAGCAATCACCATCTGACTGCTTCTGCTTCTCAGAGTGGTCCTTGCTCCAACTTTATTTGACTGTACATTCAGCAGGATTAATGCATAGTTCAAGACCAGATATTTAACAAAGTGGTTTAACTTATTTTAATTAATCTTAACAGATAGCAGCATATGGAAAAGGGTTTGTGAGGGCATCCAGAGACACTTGGGCCCTCTTTGAGAAGGAAGACATGGTGGCAATTGTAGACTCTGATATAACCAGCTCAATTTGCTTCCTCACAGGAGTTTGCAGCGGCTCTATTTGTGTCATTGTTGTAGCTGCTTGGACCCATAAAGTACACCAAACTTTCACAGCTACCTTATCCCTCCTCACATTCTTCATTGGATACCTTTTGGTTGGTACCCCTTATCTTACCACTTTCCTATTACTCTTATTATTATATGATTATTGGTAGTAGTGTTCACAAATGAATAATTAACATGTGAGAAAGTGGTGTTATTAATTAACATATTCAACTTTTTGACTCTGCAGACAAGGATTGCCATGGCAGTGCCTCATGCCTGTGTGAGCTGTTACTATGTATGCTATGCTGAGGCTTCTGACAAAAGATTGTTTGATAAAACAATTAAGGATCGCCAAGACTTGTTAAAAACTGGGCGTGATGTGGTTCCAACACCAAGGGGATTCAGGAGGTATACAAGGACCTAATCAAAGTGGTAAATTTGCTTCTCTATTTTCATTCATTTTTCAGACATGGTTCATGACACCATGTTGTTCAAAAGGGTTGAAATTGGAGTGAAATACCAAACCTTGGTGATGATTTTTGGTGAGAATGATCTGGTTGGCTTAAAGGGGTTGAGTCATTATTGAAAAGTTATCAACTTGGCACTACAGAAAGTGATTTGTGGCCCCATCTCTGTACTCATGTGTATATATACTTTTAGGATATTCGTTTGGTGAAGTTATTTTAGTGTATGATGTGCGTAGAAGCAACTTACTTTTTTATTTATTTAATTATTCTTGCAAGCTTTTCACTACAAAAAATAAAACCAAGTTATTGCATGCTGTTTCATGCCCCCATATAAAAAAGTTTTTTATATTCAAACCAATGATATAAGATTTTATTATATATTTTTAGTGACACGACTCGTAATCTTAGAGATCCCCCCATAATTTTAAATTTACTGAATGGCCGTAAAGTGTATTTTTAATAAATAAAATAAGACATCAATAAATTCTAGAAGTAATTACTTCATCCCTGTATTTCATATTTTCTTTTAGTTAAATCATTTTTTATTTTCAACTAATATTAAGTAATAGATTTCGTCTAATCGGTTAATATATTTTTATTATGATATATATTAAATACGGTGTATTAATAATAAAATTTATTATAAAATTTATAAATAAACATGTTATATGAAAATAATGTATATCTTTATTATTATATTAATCACAACTAAATATTGAATATTCACTTGAAAGTTGAAGAATTTTGTACATAAAGAGGATGGAAAACAGATGGGAAAGATTTAATCATCCAGCTGATAACAGACGGTAAAAGTATATATGAAGTTTAATGTATATTTATTGTTATTTTTATATGTAACAATTTTGAACATATCAAGAAATCATGTTTTAATTTCTACAATATTTATATCCGTCTCACTATTATTAATCCAGATATTTAAATGTTATTTTTTCACTTATCTATCAGATTTTTAATATTTTTTAATTTTATTTGTTTAATTCTTATAACTTTAATCTCTAATTGAGTAAAATCTTGAAAGGATGGATTCACAAATTTCTTCCTTATCGAAAATTTTAACTTTGTTGCTCATATATAAATTAACTTATGTTCAATTGTTTGAGTATAAAATCTTAATTTTAATTGTCTAAACTGATTATCTTCGGAAAAACGTTTTCAAAAAGAAGTTTTTCAATATTCACTAACACCCTATTTTGTAATATCATATTATTTATATTCTTCTAATGTATTCTTTTGAATAAAATTGATTTTTTTTTAATAGTTTTTTTCAAACTTTTGACTCACTCTTGTTATGAGTGCATTCAACTCAAACAACTAGCTTTTCTCAAAATCTTTTCTTCTTTATTTTCGATCGTCTCGAATTAATGAATCAATGGGATTGGATTGATTAAGAAAAAAATAATTAATACATAGATTGAAGCGGTGTGATATTCTGGAAAACAGAATTTTATGTATTATTTAAAGTGCCTTTACAGTTATGAAACATAACACTTAAATAAGAATACATATCCAATAATTGAGTCAAGAGAGAAAACGACCTAAAGGTCCACAAAAGAAAATCCAAAATCCTCCCTCAAGTTAAAAACTTCTTTGTCGAAAGCCTTGGTAAACAGATTTGCAGTATGCTCAAAAGATCTAATGGGTAGAAGATGGAAGAGACATTGTTGCAATCTTTCACGAACCATGTGGCATTCAATATCAATGTGTTTCATTCGATCGTAAAAACTGATATTGTGTGCAATGTGTTGTTGACTGGTTATCACAGGATAGGTTAGCAACACTTGTGGTGGTGATTTCAAAATCTTCTAGCAAATAGGAAATCCATTGTATTTCACATAATGTAGAAGCAAGAGCACAATACTCTGCCTTTGAAGAAGATTTAGAGAGTGTCTTATTTTTTGGTTTTTCAAGAGATCAACGATTCTCCCAAAAATATGCAGAACCTAGTCGTGGATCATCTAGTCATGGAGCATGAGGGTCAGTCTGAGTCATTGAAAGCCTTCAAAATGTAAAGTAGAAGACTTGGGATAAAAGATACCCTGAGCAAGAGATGTTTTGATGTATCGAAGAACTCGTTGCATGGCTTGATGATGATACGTAGATGGCCTCTGAACATACTAACTGAGGAACTGCACGGTAAAGCATATATATCTGCTTGCGTGTTAACTAGATATAACAAGCGTCCAATTGTCTTTCTATAGGTAGTGATATCATGTATTTCATCTTCTTGGTTGAACAACCTATAACTTTGTTTTTGCATGGGTGTCACGATTGGTTTAGCTCCAAGCATGTCAGTATCTTTCAAAATGTTGAAAGCATATTTCCTTTGACAAATATGGATTCCTTTCTGTGAACGAGCAATCTCTAGTCCTAGAAAATACTTCAACTTTCCTAGGTCTTTAATACAAAAAGTTGCATTTAAAGATTCATTTACAGTGATAATGTCATTAATGTTGTTCCAACTAAAACAATATTGTCAACATAAATAAAAAGAGCAATGATAGACTTTTCTCTTTAATTTTACAGCAAGAAAGACAAGAGAAACAGTTCCATGAAGCATCGGTTTTAGAAACAAAGGTTTTGATCAATAACGCAAGCCAACAAACACAAAAGTCCAAACATCGAAATGGTGGTAATACTGGATGAAAGAATTATGGAAGAGAAAGAGGTAAAAACTATGGTAAGCAATGTTCATAATGCAATAAAATGAATCATACAACAGATGAATGATATTCCAAGCATGGATTATCTCCCGTGGATGAAACAACAGAGGAACAATTATGCCGCCAATGTAGTGGGAAGGGTGGAAGAAGTTGCTAAAAAGAAATCACCTCAAGATAAGTATACTAATGATCAAACTGTGAATTTGTTGAGCACTAAACAATTGCAGAAAATAGTTGATATTTTTCAATTCTCAACGACAAAGAAAAATCAAATGGTGAATCCTCTATTCAAACTTTTGAGAAAGGTAATGAATCATTTGTTCAAACTTATGAGAAAGGTAAAGTATGCACAAAATTTTGGATTGGACACTAGTGCCACAAACCATGTTTCATGTGATCTTACTCTTTTCCCAAGTCAACATAAGATAAAGTCAATAAGAATACGATTACCTAATAATACTTATGTTATAGGAAGATGTGCAAGAATTTTCTTTTTGTCAAGAGAATTCATGATACACAATGTTTTGTATATACTAGAATTTACTCTAAACATTCTTTATGTACATAGTCTTGCATCTTCTTTAAACTACAAGCTCACTTTCTCTCGTGATACATGTGATATACAAGAAATGAGTACATTCAGGATGATTGGACAAGCTAAGATTCATAATGGTTTGTACGAGATTCAATGTGCAACAAAGGAAAATTTTGTTCTATCCATGCAGACCAAGAACCTGTTCAAGCACATTAATAACATTGATGTATGGCATTGCAAACTTGTCCATCTATCAAGAAGAAGAATATGTGTCTTTACATTGTTATACACTTCACCAAGATCCTTCAGAAAACACATGACTCTTTCTAATTCTCTCCATTCAAGAATGACTCTGGAAAGTTTGAAAAAATATTTGTTATTGCATGTGCAAACAGGTATGAGCCACAAAGAATCTAGTTCTTCCCACAAGACCTGTTTGATTGAATTCACTTCCGGTAGAAGATGGGATATGAAAAATGGTTACTCTTGGAGAATCTTTCTATCAATTCTTCCCATAGATCTTTGGCATTATCTATGTAGACATTTGGCATTATCTATGTAGACGGTGCTTGAGCAATTTGAGCACTCAAGGTTCGCATAATCCACGATATGACCATGACATTACAGCGTTCCCTTGCTTCATGCAACTCATCATCTTGTGTTGGTTCAAAGAGATCTCCATTCACAAACTTTAATTTCTTCATGGAGAGGAGAGCTCTCTTCATGGTCCTAGTCCAAGTGTGATAATTGTTTTCGTCAAGTTGCATTTTGATGAGCATCGTTCCTGGGTTTTCTCCCATATGCAGATAGTATGCACTTGATGGATTCGAAGACAAATCCATTGATAAAAAAGAAACCGAAAACAAGATGTAGAAAAAAAAATACAAGGAAAAGAAAGAAGATCAGAGAAAGCGGTGATATTCTGAAAAACAGAATTTTACGTATTATTCAAAGTGTCTTTACAGTTATGAAACAAAACACTTAAATAAGAATACAAGCCCAATAATTGGGTTAAGAGAGAAAACGGTCCAAAGACCCACATAGGAAAATCCAAAACGAATAAACTCCTATTATGCCGGATAACAAAACACCTTAATAATATCTTTTTTTTATCTTCCAGAAAAAGACTCTAAAAAATTTAAGTATAAATGTGCATCAAAGTAATCATGTATATATATACTTTAATAGCATTGTATTTTAATTCAATTGTTTCGGGAAAAAAAGAGAGAGAAAATACCCTAAATTAAGTGTTACAGGAAAGGAGATTTTATTTTGAAAAATCTAAATAATGATGAAGAAAAGAGAATAAAAATATTAGTTAATCCGGATATTAGAATAAAGGGTGAAAAGAAAAAATGCAAGGGTGTTACTTCTTAATTATTTTTGAGTGATTAGTATTGTAAAACATTTAGATGTTTCTTCAAGATTATTTAATTAAATTTTAATGTTTACTTTGTTGCATTTTCTAATGTTTTTTTAATTAATTTTATTACTCAATTTTTTTTACTAAGAATGACAAATAAATATGTATATGTAGATATTGTGGCATTATTCTAACTCATTTCGATTTTAACATAAACTCAATATTAACTTGACATGAGTGTGAGTATGAATATGTACATGAGTGTCAATATGTATATGTAGATAGTATCCAATTTTCTAAATTGGGTATTCGGACACAAATGAGTATATACATATGTATCACATCCTTAATCACATGTAATTTTCTTATTTACGTTTAGTATGATTAATGCACTTCATTCTAGGCAATAATGGTTGAAATATAGAGTGGACATTAAAAACAAATGAGCTTTATGTGGGAAAAATGATGATTAACATAACGTTCCACAATGTTACCTTTAATAAAAGTTGATATGGATAATAATGATGAATTGAAATTATAATTTGAAGGTTTAATCTAGGGGTGTTAAGAATTAAATCGATCCAAAGAAAAATAAAAAATCAATCTAAAAAATTGATAATCAATTAAAATTAAAGACTTTTGGATCCTTTTGATTGCGGTTTCACACTTCAAACTAGAGGAAAACCTAATATGTTAACCACGGTTGATGATTATAAATTTGTTAGAGGAGTAGCATAATATATTATAATATGTCTAAGATAGGAGTGAGGTTTTTTCTTACGTGTCTAGCTCAATTTAATAATAAATATTTATTTTATTTTTGGGAGTCGCACAATGGGTTTAACTAAAGTTGGTCATACAATAATGGAATTTTTTGGCATAAAGCAAGAGAAATAAATATGAAAATGAAAATGCAGAGAAATGACATTACAGAGCACAGAAAGAGGCAGTGAAGAAAGTGATGAACTAGTCTTCCTTACCATTCTTGTTTTCAGCAGCTTTGAGAAAGCGTGAAAACCAATATGCAGATGACTTGGGGTGTCTGCTGAGACCATTTTTATAGTCAACATACACCAATCCAAACCGTTTTGTGGCAATTGCTTCCTGCACCCAATCAATTTTGACTCGCACCCAACAAAAATTTTAAAATCCAATTCTACCCTTTTTCACACATTTGCTTACGGATTTCAATATCCGGAAGTCATTTTTACACAT
>Ga0123342_1001155_pt1 | contig 44113 bp, 15 predicted proteins | sample Turbeawhitnodule_FD_89960 | JGI IMG/M metagenome (GOLD analysis project Ga0123342, IMG submission 89960) | Root nodule microbial communities of legume samples collected from Mexico - Turtle bean Mexico white nodule | ecosystem: Host-associated > Plants > Roots > Nodule | place: Mexico: Nepantla...
GTCCAAGACCTCTCCTTGCCACATGCCAAAATGTCCAGTGCCATCAAATATTTCCACCGCCAATTTCAAAGTGGACATCGGGAACCTCGACCATGATGACGAGGAGCCCGACACTCTGGATACTTCCTTTACATCTTCTTCTTGATTTGTCATTACAAACTCAAAATATAGTATTCAATATTACAAATAATTTCAAACAACCCAAGGGTGAACCTTCGGCTCTTGATACCACTTGTTGGGAAAAACGGGTAATTTTCGCACTAAAACAGAAACCTAACAGAGCTACCCGACAAATAATATTGAATAAACAGAGCGGAATAATAAAAGAGATAAAGAGGAAAAAACACACTAGAAAATTGTTAACGGAGTTCGACCAATTTAGCCTAATCTTGAGCACAGCTGAAACATCCCACTTTTATTATTATGGGAGAAGATATTACAAATTGGGATATTTAACAGTAAAAGAGGAGATGTTAATTTATAACCCTCAAACCTCCTTTCCAAACAATGAACCCACCGATGTGGGACTAGGGATTAAGCCAAAATCAACAAATCATAGCCAAAGGAATGAAATAACACAAGATAGAAAACAATTTTAGTTGAATTCCAGAAATTCAACTAGTTGTTTCTGCGATTCAACCGGTTGTTTTTATCAGCAGAGTATAAAAACTACTAAAAACAAATATAAAAGAGTTAAGGGAGAGAAAGAATCACTCAAGCAATTTTATACTGGTTCACTCTTACACCAAAAGCTACATCCAGTTCCCAGAAACCTTTGGGTATCCACTAAGTAATAAAAAACCAGATTACAAACACATAACCACCAAATAAGTGATTTGATCCCCTTAAGAACACACACTTCCTTTGGCACACCACAATCATACCACGGATCAGAACACCCTCTAACTCTGTGAACACCAGTTCTTACAAAATTACAAATGAAGAAAGAAATAGGATTGATCACACCTGGTACAAATCAAATCAAAGTACACAACAAGTCCTACTTCACTCTTAGAGAAATATCCAAAGCCTTAAACAATCTTGGAGAAAAACTTGATTTCACAAACTTTTCTTGTTAATCTTAGCTAGGAGCGTATAACAGAACATATATACTCCAAAAAGCAGTTGAAAACATTTATTGTGAAAGCCAAATCAGTTTCAAATCATTTAAAGCAGATTTAACCAACTTAACATAATTTTGTTAAGAAAATTAAACAAACAATCGATTGTTTTGTCGAAATAACCGATAGAATTGGTTTGACAACAAAGTCAACCAAATACAAATCTGCCAAAACCAGTTTCAAAAACCTTAAGTATGGAACAACCGATTGAAACAATAAAACAATTGGTTGTTTTTCTGCTTCTTCCACTAAAAATTGGAATTACATATAGCCAAAATCTGTGTGTAAGACCAAAAACCCGTATGTAAAACTGTCGTAGCATTAACCACTAGACGATAAGTTCTTTGGTCATATTATGATTTTTATTATACTTCTTATTATTAATATAATTTATACTTATTATTATTAATAATAATAAGTGTAATAAAATCATAATAATACAAAAGAAATTGTCTGGTGTAGTGGTTAAAGTTTCTTTGGTCACTGAAGGAACTCGATTTTGAATCCCATCCACTGCTGATTTTATTTTACATACGGAAAAACCCGTATGTAATATCTATTTACATACGGATTTTAAGTTGAAGACTCTTGAGGAAATTTCATAATGTGAGCTTGGAAATAGCTATGATGGTGAAAAATATCACATTGAGATAGGGTTAGGTAAAGAAGTTTTTTATTTCCTATAAGATAATGCGTTAGATGATCTTTAGATGACATATCTTCTGGTGAAGACAAACATTCTTATGATTACAGATTGCAAGAGATAGAACTAGGAGAACGATAAGATCCCAGAAAGGTATGGATATCTCATTATATACTCCTTAGTGGCTTCTAGTAAGGTGTTAGATGATTAACCATCTAGTGTATCCTTTGCACTAGAAAGTAAGAAAAGGACTCAATGGTTAGACGACATGAATGAGGAGATGAATTCACTTCATCTGAACAATACATGGACTCTTGTTCATAGACATGTGGATTCTAGGTTGGTCAGTTGTAAATGAATTTTCAAATGCATAAATGATAATCTAGAAACGGGTCAATAAAATTCAAGGCAAGATTGGTAGTTAGAAGTTTTACTTAGATAAAAGGAGTAGATTATAATTATGTGTTTTTATTTGTAGTAAAGCAAAAATCCATTCGAATGTTGTTAGTCATGGTTGTTAAGCTTAACCTTAAGTTGGAACATATGGACATTAAAAATATGTTTCTATATGGAGACTTAGAGTAGACCATTTACATAATAATAATAATAATAATAATAATAATAATAATAATAATAATAATAATATATATATATATATATAAGGATTTAAGGTAGGAGGAAAGAAATATTATGTTTGTAAGTTAAATAAATTTTTGTATAGTTTGAAACAAATCCCAAGACAATGGAATAAACGATTTGATGAGTGCATAACCTTCTATGTCATATTTTGGTCTTGGATAAAACGTTTTGCAAACCAGTAGGCACTGAGCCAAATGTGACAACACCTTCCAAGACACACATGTCATTTTTCCTCACACCCTTCATAGAAACCATGAACCCCCTCAATACTTTCAATACTTCCCTCCCACCTTTAAAGAAGCATCCCTTCTTTTCAAGCTCACCAAAGGATATAAGATTACACTACAAGTTAGGTACAAACCTAACTTCCTCCAACATACTCTGAGTTCCATCATGAGACGAACAAGACTTATTGTCACCAAGTTTAGTAAACTCTTGGAACAACAAACGATTATGTGTCATATACAATGAGCATCAAAAGCCCATTATCCACTCACAATTATTAGTAATGCGTGACACCATTATGACCTATAATGATTCATAACCATCTTTGACCAGAGTTGTTTCATCAGACACATATGGTCCCTCAGACCATTTTATAAACTCAAACAATCTATCTAAGTTGATAGCCTTCTTTTGTCTATTTGGACAAGGAACTTTTGGTGTGTCGTTTCTTCTAGCAATGGTAACATCTAATGGACAATGTATTCAACCATTCTTCATCCTCAAATTTGATCTCCTTCTACCTCCTCTATTATCACTAGGAGACAGTCAACCCCTTGCCATAAGGCCATCTCCAACACTAAACGCCTTAACTTCAAAGTTCTAGTTCAACATGTTGTTGTCCAACATCACCCAATAGCATCTCCCTATTGTGCCCTCTGCCACGATGACAACTGGCCTTCAAGATAAGCGATTTCCCCCTATAGAGACCGCACTGTGTTTCTTCCACCATCGTGTTCGCTGACCATCCGAATTTACTGTTGCCGGATGCCAACAGTTCTTCGCCGCGTCTTCCACAGAAGGGACGTCCACCACGAGCAAGTCACCCTCCTTCCCATCCGCCAGTGAACTGCCCGTGAACGTCGTTGCCTCGCCGCCAACGCCTCTTGACATCTTTATGGTGAACGAAGAGAGAAACGGCCGTGGAGATTGAGGAACGAAACCCTCCAACCCTGACACTTCCGCTTCAGTCAGGGCCCACCTCCTCTCCATGACAGATGGGCTTCTCTCCAAAGTGGCTTTGTCCGCTTCAACCAGAGTTTCCAATAAAGCTACAATTTTTTCAAAGCATTCAACGTTCCAAAGTTTCAAGGGTATGCCCCTACAGTGAACCCACACCAGCTTATCAACTGCTACAAATGGATCTTTCCATGGAGCAATGGTGTCAAATAGCTCTTTAAACCATTCTTTGTTTTCCTCAGTAGCTTCTTTAACTTTTATTTCATCCTCCCCCATTAGAAGTACGTGAAATCCACCCAAGTACTTGACCTGTATGAAACTATATACTCCCAAAATGAAGCTTTCATTCAGATATCCAACTTTGCTCAAGTCTGAAACCCTTCCAATATAGCACTGTTTGAACCACTTTTGGGGTGTTTCTCCTACCGTGAATTGTATAGCTTCTATTCTTTCATTCTTAAGTGGTTATGCTCTATTTCCATTCTTGACAGCGTGTGCATATGATTGATTTGTAACGTTTGCCCTCCACACTTTTTTGCCTGCATTTCTTCCACCTTTGTCTCTGCTTTCAGATTAATATTTGATTCCTTTCTGGTTTTGGCTATTTTATTGTACTTAGTTCCATATTAAATTTACTCTTTGCTCCAACTCCCTAATGTTTTGAACGCCCATAGAATCTAACAAATTCAAACCTTTGCATCTTTATATTTAACCTCCTGTAAAGACCTTCCACGTGTCCACTTCCTTGAAATCATAGGAAAAGTTTGAGAAGAAGAAAGGTGTTTCCATTTGCATTCAAAATTTTATTAAATTAAGATATCAAGTTGAAAATAAATCTAAATAGAAATACTATTAATTAATAATGCACATTTTACACACAAAAAAATTATTAAATAAAAACTAATTTTAATGACAAAAAATAATTAATTGTTATATTTACTAAATTAGATACTAGAAAAATTATTTATATCTAAATTAGTTTTTATTTTTATTTTTTTCAGCAAAGAATTAATTAAATTAAATTAGGGACACTTTAGGGGTGTCCCAACCCTTATACAATAAAACATAAAACCTATTCTACCAAAAGATTGTAATTAGCCTACTTAACCAAGCACACATTAGTTAAAAAACAGCCCCAAAAGCCTACAAGACCAACTTCATGTAAAAAACTCACAGACCATTCCACATAAAGATTACCTGTTAACCAATGAAGCCTTAAGGATACACACATCAGCCATTTCCATTCTCTTTTAACCACTTCAAAAGAAACTGTACTCTGCCAACCCAAATAATGATTTAGCACCGAAACATACATTGAAGTAGTCCTTTGTGGTTACTCCAGTTTTGGAAAGTGCTTGGTAAAACTTGAGCTTAAAGCGCTTCCGACTTAGTTTTCAGCTTCCTGCCAAAACCTCCCCACAACTAGTGATTTTCTCCCACAATCTTGCGAAACATTTAAGACGTAAATCCGACCGTCTTCCTTCAAGGTACTTTCTGTCTTCCTACTCCTTTTACTGGAATGAACCTTGCTCCCCTTAAAGGAATAAATCATGATCCCCACGGCTGAACCTGCATCAAGAGAAAACAACCTTCCCACCACACAAATCTAACACAAAGAATCAAGACAGATGTCTTCTACAATCAAATTACACCACGTCCATCCATGGAAACATCTTATATAGAAGGTTGTAAGAATTCCTTTAATTCACAAGTAGAAGTATGTGTGAGATTGAAAAGAACAAAAAACAAAATTAACAAAATTAAAAGCTCCACACTTACCTTGATACCATATTGATACAAGTTAAAGGTGATAAAATCCAGTATGAAAAGGAGAAAGTGACTTTCTTATCTTTATGTTTCATCCACACCCATGATTGTACTTGTGCCATAGTGAAAATTTCCTCTGCATCTACCTTTGCTTGAATGAAAGTAACCCTATTTCTATGCTTCCATATACTCCATACAATTGAGACCCAAAGACTCTTCCAAAGTCTATTGCCTTCCTTATTAAAGCAAATACTATAGAATTGTTCGAGATGATTAGTCAACACATTGTGGTTCACCGAACTAATTCCCAACCAGCTAAAGCACATATTCCACACTTCACTTGATTCCCTACATAAAAGAAGGATATGTGTAGATGTCTCCTCTTCCCTTCCGCATAAAGCACATGAAGTATCCCTTAATCGCATTCCCCTCTTATACAAAATTTGTTTTGTCGCTATCCTATTCGAGAGGGTTCTCCACACAAAGGACAAGGCTGAAGGCAAGGCCTTCAGATTCCAGAGAGTACCAAACACTGATTTCCCCCCTTGCCTGTAATTAACTAGTTTATTATAAGCAGATTTAACCGAGAAAGTGTTTGATGGAGGATCGTTCCATAATCTTACATCGTCGTACTCAGGTTGAACTGACACCAATGTTATTACCGACATAAAATCTTCTACCATAGACTTCTCCCATTCAAACCATTCTCTTCTCCAACTGAACTTCCATTCCCATCTGCCTGTATTCCACCTGCCAAAACTTCTGATGGTCTTGTCTTTAAGCTCAGAGTTGTTATATATTCTTTCATACCTTGCTTTGAGTTGGCCAATAGCTAGCCATTCGTCTTCCCAAAATTTAATCTTCTCCCCTGTTCCAACTTTCCAGGTTGTATTCTGATTGAACCAATTGTCACCTTGGTCTGAGCGGCCAACTTTAAATAAATCATACCACCATCTAGATGTAAACTTATTTCGTTTCGGTGCACATGAACTTGACAACCTCCTCAGGTCGTACTTAGATTCCAAATCCTCCTTCCAAAGTCCACCCTCATTGGACTCTAACCTCCATTGCCAAAAGAGCCTTATTAAACAAATCTATACGTCTAATGCCTAAACCACCCTCCTCTTTCGCTTTACAGATACTTTCCCAACTAGTCCAAGCGATTTTTCTCCCTTCCTTTCCCCACCCCCACAAGAACTTTCTCTGCAGCTTAGCAATTTCTTTACACACTCCAGTTGGGGCTTTAAAAAAGGACAGAAAAAATAGTGGAACAACATTGATAACAAATTTTATAAGGCAGACTCTTCCAGCAAAAGATAAATTCCCTCCCTTCCAAACAGACAACTTCTTTCTTATCTTTACTAACACTGGTTCCCAAAGAGAACACCTAGATGGATTGCCGCCTATAGGTAAGCCTAGGTAAGTGAACGGGATATCCATTAGACCACAATGGAGAATTTCAGAATACATCTTCACCTCGTACCTATCTACTCCGATTGCCCCTATCTTACTCTTGTGAAAGTTTACTTTGAGGCCAGAGCTTAGTTCAAAACATCTTAGAATAGCCTTGATGCACATGATGTTCTTCACATTTGGTTCACATACGAAAAGGGTATCGTCCGCGAATTGTAGTAAATTCACCTCCACCTTCTTAGCCCCTACTTTGATACCCGAAAGCAAGTTTTTTCTTGTCGCTTGCTTTGCTAACCCAGCTAATCCTTGTGCGACAATCAAAAACAAAAACGGCGCCAGCGGATCCCCTTGTCTAAGGCCTCTAGTCAGTTTGAACTCCTTTGTCGGGCTACCATTTACCAAAACCGATACTGTAGCTGATTCAAGGCAGGCTCTAATCCATTGAATCCACTTCCCGCAGAAGCCTAGCCTTCCCATCATGTAAAATAAAAACTCCCAACTTACCGAATCATACGCCTTCTCAAAGTCAAGTTTCACGATCACCCCACTCTTTCTCCTTTTTTTCAAATCGTCCACAACCTCATTCATAACGAGAACACTGTCTAGCAAACCTCTATTAGACAGAAAAGCAGATTGTGACCCGTCAATCACATTCGCAATGACCCTTTTAATCCTATTAGCTAGCACTTTCGTCAGAATCTTGTACAGACAACCCACGAGAGATATAGGTCTATACTCTTCAAGGGATTGGGGGTTCTCCGATTTTGGGATCAACGTAATAAAGGACGCATTACAAACCTTCGGTATCATCCCCTATTTATGAAAGAATTTTACAGCTCCCAACATGTCTTTTTCTAGGATATTCCAATTATTTTTAGTGAAGCTGAATGTTACTTCATCTGGGCCAGGGCTTTTATGGCTATCGCAATTCCATATGGCTTCCTTTATTTCTTTTTCATCGAACGGATCTGTCAAGAACCTGTTTTCAGAGTCAGATATCTCCTTGAAAACCACGTTGTCCAACCTAACTCCGATATCTTCGGTAGTCGACATCTTGTTTTTGTAGAATTCCAAAACCATCTCTTTTACCTTGTTTGGTTCTTCCACCCAGTTCCCGGATATATTACAATTGACACCTTTTATTTCATTCCTCATCCTCCTCCATTTGATTGAAGCATGAAAAAATTTAGAGTTTAAATCCCCCTGCTTAATCCACAATGCTCTTGACTTTTGTTGCAATAGAGATTCGATTCTCTCATTTAAAACCTGTAACTGACTTAGAAGTTCTCTTATTTCAATGATCATGTTTTCGTCCAAGCCTTCATCATCATCTCTTGAATCCAACACTTGTATTTTCCTCAAGATCTCAAGTTTTAACTTATCAGTGTGCCCAAAAACATCTCTGTTCCAACCTTTCAGGTCACTCTTTAGCATTTTCAGTTTCTCTTTTAATACCCAAATTTCGTTACCTTGAACCAAATAACTTTCCCACTTGCTTTTAACAAAATTAACAAACTCTTTATCTTCCTGCCAAATGTCAAGAAACCTAAAAGGTTTTGGTCCCCAATCTGCCACATTTGATTTTAACACTATCGCGCAGTGATCAGATATTTGTCTCTCTGCAACGTATTTCTTACTACCTGGCCAGTGTTGTAACCATTCAAAAGACATCAAAAACCTGTCAAGCCTACTCTTTGCTTTACCGTTAGGTCTATACCAAGTGTATTTTCTTCCAATGCAGGGTATATCCACCATTTCCATATTATCAATGAAGTTATTAAAACCTTGCACCTCTCTCTTATAACTACTCACTCTGTTAACCCCCTTCGTTCCCTCTCATTTCTTATAGAATTGAAATCCCCCAATATACACCAAGAGCAGCAAGGTTCCCTTTGCCTAATCTCCAATAACTCTGACCACATTTGTGTTTTCTCATGTATAATACAAGAAGAATACACATTTACAATAATAACAGGAATATTTTTCTCCTTAGATAACCCAGAGAACACAATGAACCGTCTATTAATAATATTACTAGTGCACTGAAAGAATATTTTGTGCCAAACCATAAGAATACCCCCTGACCCGTTTGCTGGTTCACTATATAAGAAATCAATGTCATTGTCTCCCCATAACTTACAACATAAATCTAAATTGAAGTTATTCATTCTTACTTCTTGCAAACATAGCAATTTAATCCCTTCCTTTCTAATAATTTCCTTTACATACCTCCATTTTACAGGGCTCCCAAACCCTCTCACGTTTAAAGAAAGGATTCTCATAAACAACCTAAAACCTCCCCCTCTTCCCTTTTAAGTTTCAAAAACCTATCCCTTTTTTCTAATTCTTCTAAGCTTACCATAACTTTTCCTTCTTCCCCACAAGAAGCCCCTAACTGTTTGCCCAACTCCCACACTCTAATTGTTTCAATGCTCCCATGTTTCAACCAAACTAAGCGATTGCAGTTATCAATGGCCGTATCCGAAACAGAATTACTAATTTGAGAAAGAACTAACCTTATATTCTTGCGTTCGTCCCGCTTGCTACTTTTGCTTGATTCTCCCACCCAGAATACTCTCCTCTCCATTGTTGCAGACGAATTAGAGGTGAACGAATTGTTGACTTGCTTTTTTTGGTCCACTTCATCCTCAATCAGTTGGGTCCCCTTTTTCTTTTGCTTGCCAAATGGAGGATAAGTGTCTTTGATTCTGCTTGATTTCGAATCCGATTGAAAATGACATTGCTTGTGCTTAGTCTTTACGACGACAGGGGAGAGTAACTTGGAAGATTCGTTTACCTTCCCCTCTTGTGACTCTCGTAGCAAATCCTCCACCCTCGATACAGACTTAGATGAGACGTGAACTCCCCCCTTGTTCCCTTCCGCCGTTGACGAAGTTTGAGAGGATAAATCCTCTATTCCTTTCGCTTCCGGTGTCACCGTGCACGGAAAACTCCTCCTATTCTCCTTCGTAACCTCAGACGATTTAGAAGGGGGCGCGGTGGTTGCTTTGTTTCGTGCTTTCCCATAGTGTGAGGTGATTTTGTCTTTCCCGCCAAGGCCTCCCTGTTCAGATTCATTGAGAGAGATAAAATTTCCAGATATGAGCTGCCTTCCCAGCGACCCATTCCAAAGCATCTCCTCACCGTAGACAGCTGGGTCAGATTTCGACGAGGCCTCAAAAAGATTTTTACTTCTGCACCTCCCTTCCTTCTCCACATAGGTTGCGCAGACCAACCTTTCTTGGGCCAATACTGAAGGCCCAAACCTATTGTCCACCTCAGCCCTACTTAGAGCCGTTGGAGAGTTAGCCTCTAGGACATCCTTTCCTATGATAGTACTGAAAATAGGTGCAGAGAGAGGGCCTATTGGTCTAACCGAGATAGACTCGCCACCACCCACCGATACAATAGGTTCCGATCTCCGGTGACCTTGCATCGGCGGTGGCTGGACGTTTCGCATTTCCGCCATTATATTCTCCTCCTCCACCTCTCTAACGTCCTCAAAATCCCTACTCCCCGAGCGCGCTGAAGCATTTGATGCAATTGAGCCCACCTCTGTTTCCATGCCTTCAGATTCTTCGCTCCAGTGGCATTGACACAGTTTATAGTCTGGGACAGTGCACTCTTCCTCCACCGAAACCTGATACAAAACCTCATTAATCTTCATATAACTGGTTATCTTCGCCTCACATCCCACTGGAACTCTAATTTTGAACCTTGCATACTCGAGCTCTTCCAATGCCAAAGTTGCCTCGTCGATCTCGACAAGGGTTCCCAGTAACGCTGCTATGTGCTTGAAACACTCTGAATTCCATAACTTCAGTGGTAAGCCCCTGCATCTCACCCAAACCAATTTATCCACCGCTACAAATTGTTCTTCCCAGGGAATGATTGTGTCAAACATTTCTTCAAACCATTCTTTATTCTCCTCTATGGCTTCATTGATCTTTATCTCATTTTCCCCCTTCAACAGCACATGGAAACCACCCAGAAACTTGACCTTTATATATCCAAGGCCTCCCAAAATAAAACTTTCGTTTAAGCTAGATACCTTGTTTAGATCCGAGACTCTCCCAATATAACACTTATTTATTATAGATAAATAGATTATAGATTGATATATAATTAGTTATCAATATTTTAGTTACCAACTTTATAATATAAATAATTGGTAGCTAAAGATAGTTAGATATCAATTTAGAAACTAATTTAGATATTAATAATTTTTTTAGTCTAAAAAATAATATATAGATTAGCCAGTATAAAAATTAATTAATTCTATATTTAAAATTGATCTCATAATGTCAATACATAGAAAAAATAGTTATGATAACCTAACCTGCAATTGAATAAACACTATTGCACTTATGATCATATATTATTAATTATGTTTTATATTATAATAATGTTTTGATTTAAAGATGATATTTATTTATAATTTATTTTATTAACCTTTCCAGTATTTTTATTTAAAAAATGTAAACACGCAATTCTAAATTCAAAAGTGTTTCTTTTAATTAATTAATATTTTGCTGATAAAAAAATCATTATATAAAAAACTACCTATATCCTCTGAAATAAGAGTGAAATTTTGTGATTTTTTTTAACTAAAATATTTATTTATTAATTTGTAAATAGATAAATAAATAATGAAGGCAAATATAAGTTTATAATACAAATTTAAAATGGTTACTTATGTAGAACGGATACACAAATAAGTATTATAGTAGCTTACTAAGCTCTACTTATTCTTATATGTATATAGTTAAAAATGACTTTTATAATTAACTTTTTTTTATAAAGTAGGAAAAGTAAATTGGAGAGTGTGTGAAAATTGTTGTAAAGAATATTAAAAAGATTGTTATGGTGGTATACAAAGTAAATTATATTAACATTTTTATTTTCTGTGATATTTTCTTAAGGTAAAACTACAATCGTGAAGAATGTGTATAAGAAACACATGAAGGATTTCGACTTTTGTGTATGGATAACCATGCCTCACTCTCAACCTGATGATTTCAACCTAATAAAGCAAATTAAAGATAAGGTAGTTATGACAGACCCTCGTGCATCACCTTCATTGAGGAGTGAAACAGTGGAGGATCTTGCAGAAAAATTGAGAGGATATTTGAGAGAAAAAAGGTGCCTCATTGTGTTTGATGATGTGAGGGAATTAAAATTTTGGAAGACTATCCAATATGCCATACCTCTACATCGTGTTATTATCACTACACAAAATGCAAATTTTCCAAATCATATTGGAAGTGATACATCTGTTGAAGTACATAAGTTAGAACCTTTGTCTTTACAAGATGCTTTGAAGCTCTTTCACCAGAAGGTTAAGCAACTGCAATTCCCTGAATTGAGTCATTTGTCCAAAGAATTTATGGAAAAATGCAATGGGGTGCCACTCGCTATTGTGGCTCTTTCTAGTCTTCTTTCCACTAAGAAATCTGCCATTGAATGGAAAAGGGTACTTCATAATCTTGGATCATTATTGCAAAGTAACACTGATCTTGAATTGGTCCAACAAGTAATGTTGCTAAGTTACCGTGATCTTCCTTCTCACCTCAAACAATGCTTCTTGTACTTTGGCCTTTTCCCTGAGGGCTACTCCATTAGTTGCATGAGGCTTATTCGCTTGTGGGTAGCAGAGGGTTTTCTAAAAGCAGATACGGGAGACAAATCAATGGAGGAATTTGGAGATGAATACCTAGATGAACTAATCTGTAGAGGATTGGTTCATATTTCTCGAGTTGATTTTGATGGAAGACCTAAAAGTTGTCATGTGTATAACTTCATGCATATGATCATAGCTAGGATTTGTGAAGAACAAGTGTTTTGTCATGTGATGGACGATATAAGAACACCACCCAACTCCAACATGGATTTCATTCGTAGACGTTTATCAATTATAAAGAAGAAGAATTATGCTAATATGGAAAGAGCCGAAAACTGGGAGAAAGTGAGGTCTTGTTTTGTTTTCGATGATGCTAAGAAGTGGCAAGTGAACAACCATTTTTTCTCTAGCTTTGAGTTTTTGATTCGATTAGACTTATCTGATGCAAGTCTATGTATTGATGTTCTTCCCCAACAAGTTGGAAATCTATTGAACATGAAATACTTGAGCCTAAGGAACACCAACATCAAGTCACTTCCAAAGTCCATTGGCAACCTAGTGAATCTGCAGACTCTAGACCTAAAGCAAACTAAAGTGCATGAAGTGGAGATCAAGAAGCTTGTCAAGTTACGCCATCTCCTAGCTTACTATGTCAATAATCAAAATTCCGATTTGGACCGTTTAGAAGGCCTGAGGTTAAGTAAAGGAATTCAAAATCTAGAATCATTGCAGAAACTATCATTTTTAGAAGCAACTGATAGCATTATAAATGGACTGGAAAAACTAACCAAGTTAAGGAAGTTGGGAATCATAAAGCTAGAAGAACAACATGGTGAAACACTATGCAAGGCTATAGAGGGCATGATTAATCTATGTTCTCTAAGCATTGGGGCATTGGGAAAACAAGGCATGCTTAAGTTACAATCTTTAAGGAATCCTCCATTGTCACTTAAACGCCTTTACCTAAATGGGCGTTTAGGAACACTTCCAGTTTGGATACCAAAACTTATACATCTTAAAAGATTGTACTTGAAGTGGTCTGATCTAAAAGCAAGATCCATTACCTTACCTTAAGGATCTGCCAGAATTGCTGTACCTTGAGTTGTATGATACATATAAAGGTGTTGAGTTGCATTTCAATAATGGATGGTTGAAACTGAAGGTTTTGTGCTTAGGATTGTTGCCAAACTTGAAGACCATAAAGATTGATAAGGGACAAGTTCCTTGTCTTGAAGTGTTGAAGATAGGGAGATGCCATGGAATGATAACGGTTCCCAGAGATATACAGAACTTGAAGCATCTTCAAAAGCTTTATCTTTATGATATGCATGAAATATTTATAGGGAGTTTAACTGATAAGCAAAATGGAGACTATATGATTATTAGCAAAATACCTCTTGTGGAATACTCCAAGATTGACCATTTTGCCACTTTTCATGATACTGATTCTTGAAGATAGATCTGCTGGTAACAGGTAAATCTCGAAGCACAAGGTAACCGTTGTTATATATGTTTTTATTGTTTGAATAGTCACCATTTTATACCTTTTTGAAATGGATAATTATTGCTTGTAATTAGGATATTATTTCTAGGCCTTCAACGTTCCATTGGTGAGAATAATTACATGATCTTTCTATTCAAAAAAAAAAAATGGGTAGTTCCAATCTAACTAGACATAACTTAATTACATGTGGACACGCATTCCTAGATTGTTTAGAGTGTTTTCCTGAACAACTTAAGTCAATAACCAAATCTCATATAGTTATATTGAGTGCACATAAGACATTAATTGGATATTAATTGGTGGAATTGATGGTTGCTACTCACATCAATTAGGAATGTATAAATCCTATACATAATTGAATATGGATAACCACTTAATTCAAAAGCGTATAACTTAATTACGTGATAAATGTCCACAAATTTCTAAATTGATTATTTTACTATGTTTACGACCATTATCAAACCATTATGTTCAATACAATCAAATAAAATTGAATTGGTGGAGTTGTTGTGGGTGAGGATCATTAAAAAAAACAAACACGACACAATTTCAATCGAAGCAACCGTTAATTTGTAACTGTCTAACTTACGTACATTGCAAATGTACACACATTTTTGAAGTTGTTCCCGCCTTTAATGAAGATCTTTGTCAATTACCAAATAACACAATTAAAAATATAAATATGCCCGGAATACATAAAACAAATTTAAGTGATAGATTTTGAATACTATAAAAAAATATTATTTGTGAAAGCTAAATTAAAAAATATGCATAAAATTAAATTAAGACAATAAATAAGTATATATATATATATATAAATTCTGACACATATTTAAGACAAAAATAAAACTCTTAGCTTCTATTAAGATTATTCTTTTTATTTGTAACTAATATTGATCACAATAAAACCACATAATGTGAATTAATATAATAAAAAATATATCTCAAGATATTAATTCAGTTGTCATTTCAATTGTTATTATAAAATGTATTCTAAAATTTAAAATATGTATATTAATTTTTATCAACCACTAACTGCATATTTGAAATTGAATTTCAGACCCTTGTTTAAATGTTACTATCATTCTCAAATAAAATATTCTTAAAAACGATTAAAATAAAAAGACAAAATGTTACTATCATTTTCAGATAAATATTTTAAAATAACTGCAAAATAAACAAGAGAAACAATTGGATATTATAGAAATGTTTTTTTTAATAAGGATGATAAATATTTTAAAATAACTGTCAAAATAAACAAGAGAAACAATTGGATATCATATTTTTTTTATAAGGATTGAATAACAGGAACTACTTAGGGGTGGTTCAAGCCTAAAACAAAATGAGAGAAATTCACTGGTCTCCCAAACCAACAAATAAAGAGATAAACAAATCTACCACTATAAAAACTCGTACCGTCCGTACAATTTCAAAATTAACACGTACAATTTCAAAACTAACACGTACAAATTCAAAACTAACTTATACAAATTCAAATCTAACCCGTACAAACTCATACAAACTCAAAACCAAACCCAATACAATCTCTTTGCAATGTTAAATATCATAGAAATGTAAAATAACCTAAAGAAAGAAATTTAAAAAAAATAAAAAAATAACAGAAAGAAAAATAATAAATATAATTAGGAGTTATAACTGTTCTCCAATAGCATTGCATGCATGATAGAGGATGAGACCACCTTCTTGTCATAAACAACAAAACTGCATAGTAATTGCAAAATTCCAAAAATAAATAAATATATATATTAATTATTTTCAAAATATTTACACTTTTCAAAGAAAATACACTTAGTAAAAAAAGTAATGAAAGAAAAACAATTGTGTAACATCTAACAGAAAATAAATCACAGTTAATATTTTACTATTATCACAATAAACATATAACGTTATCTTTTTTACATCTTAATCACAATCATAAATTGATTATATCTTATATATCAATTCTTATTTATTAACTAATAATTTTCATAAATAATTTATGAATCAAATAAAATTTCACAATTCATTGCACTTTGATCCTTTTTTTATAAATAGTATTTTTTCATCTCATCTTTTTCTCATTCAATCATATCATTATATACGTATAAATCAACAACCATACACACATAAAAACAAAAATACAACTTCCACTTCAAAAGATATAATTAAAAACAAGAACCATATAATCAAGTAATAACACTCGGTTGACCATGTTGTCCCAACAGCTTACTTCTTGCCTTTTATTTTGCTAAATGCTCCTGTCCAGGTTAATGTAGTTTGAAATTATGTTTGGATAACTGTAGTTAGTGAATTATGGAAGCACAGGAATAAACATATTTTTCAAAGAGGGGTGATCGATTGTGTTCACTTTGGCACAATTAAAGACTAGGTCTTGGGTAACTTCTAAAACTGTTTCTGCTAGTTTTACTTACTCTGAATGGTGCATTGATCCTAAGGCTTGTATGTTTTCAATAAAGTGAGCTTTTATAAGAGTTACTCCTTCGGTTGGGTTGTTTGTTGTTCTAAGCTTCTGTTCTTCTTTTTGCCCTTTGTTGCGGTTGCAAAGAGATTGTATTAGGTTTGGTTTTGAGTTTGAACGGGTTAGATTTGAATTTGTACGGGTTAGTTTTGAATTGGTACGGGTTAGTCTTGAAAGTGAACGGGCTGTACGGGTTTTTAGTGGTAGATTTGTTTGTCTCTCTATTTGTTGGTTTGGGAGACCAGAGAAATTGTCTCATTTTTTAGGTATGTATAAGGTTGAACCACCCTTCCGTTATTCAATCCTTGTTGCTGATAAAAAAAAACTCAAGTGACCATAATTCATCCTCCAAATAAACACTCACACAATAAATTAAATCAAAAGGAAAGAGAAACACGCTTTAACCTTTTCATTTTCCAACCCAATTTTAATTTACGCATGGACTCACCAAATCTTTAAATATTATTATTTTGTTGTCATGTATACATTTGTGAAGTAGACGAAATCTAACTAATTGTGTCAATATATCATAATTGAATTATATTTGATGGTAAGGTTATAAAATTGTATGAATGGATTTGCTTTATGAGTGACAACTACAAACATAAAAAAGGAAAAAATGGAGAAAAGAGATAAAACTATAAAAAAAAAATCTATTAAGAAAATCTTAACTAAGCAAGACTTATTAAGGAGTTTGAGTTCATCAAACCAATAGAATCATAAGACTCTTCGTTGTGTCTTAGGTTGTAATAAATTCCTTTTGTATTCATACCTTAATTTAGCATGGGAATAAACCTCTTTGTTTGGTTTATAGGATAAACTAGCTATTCTTAATTTTTATCTACTTTTCTTTGTTTGTAAGGCTAGAAATTGAAACTGTTTGATGAGTCATTCCCCATGGCTAAGTCCTTATAAATAGGAACTAAGTGTAAATTGATGTAAACCTAGGAAGGGTGGGAGGATACTCAAGAGGTGTTGGAGAAGAGAAACATCATGGGTTTTGAACAATCATGAATGAAAGTAAGGAATTTGATAGAGAAACCCATTTGGTTTATATTAGTTTCAATGTAAAAATAAGAACATGTAAAGAAATGAAAACAAAAAAGGACTAAGACTAGAGAATGAAGAAAAACACACCACCTTCAATGAAGAATTAAAGGATAAGTGCATGTAGATTCACCACTTGAAAAGGCTTGTCAATATAAGAACTAAAGCAAGAGAAGATAACTCTTAAGACTCTTAAAGATAAACTCATAAAGAGATTTTCTTTCAAAATTTAAGGGTGATTTTACAAATTCCTTTTATAGATGAGGAGCTCGGCCTGGGAGTGGAATGGACAATAAGATTGAGTTAACTTTACTAATCAAGAGTTAATTCCACTAAACATGATTAAAACATGTTAATCATTTTAAATTAAGGAGTATACATGGGTAGTTCCTTAAAACTAGGGAGATATAATTTTCACTTGGAAAAGCAATGATGACTCTTGCATGAGTCACATGTGAGGCATCTCAGAGAGCTCCTAATGGACACAAGAAGTCTCTTAAAAGCTTGAAGGGTCAAGTGGAAGAGTCAAACTACCTCACATACACTTGAAAATGACGTGTTGTAGTTTAAAAGCTTCAAAAGAAGTTCTAGCTTCAAGGATTCGTCCAAGCACCTCTCAAGTTTAAAACATGAAGTTCTAACTTCACTTAAGTTTATCTAAAGACTAAGAAACTACTTATGTACAAGTCTTCTAATCTTATCTTCCAAAACTTTGAGTATTCCTCTCGATATAGCCTTCCTTTTATTTCTTCATCCTTATTCTTCTTTGTCATGCTTCTTTGTATTTACTCACTTCTTAGCTCCTCTTATATTTCTTCAATAAAATCTTTCTCATCTTTATTTATATCATAATTTTTATGTCAAAAATTAAATGATATAAAATCTCAAATTATTAATGAATAATGTAAGTCTTTATTTGTAGTGTTCTTATATTGAGTGGAGAAATCACATAGAGATTCTTCCCCTTATATTGTGGGTGGCATGCCGGGTTATCAAAGTTCAAGAATTGCTCTTGCTATATAAGAAGAGTTATCTTCCCTTTGTCGATTTGGTATTTATTCCTTTCTCCTTTTTTCCTTACCTTTTTTGCTTTCTTACTCTTCTCTAGTTTGTCCTCTTTGATAATGAGACCTTGTCTCATTCACTACCAAGAAAATAACAATATATAAATATACAAATCCTCAAATATATTGTCTTAAAGTTTGAGTTGAATGTAATATTTTAATCACTTATATAAGTTTTTTTTAGATTTATTGGTACCAAATCTCTTTAATATTTCCTCTCAAAGAACTAGCAAATCCAGTACCAAATCTTTTTGATATTTCCTCTCAAAGAACTAGCAAATCCAGTACCACCAACCACCATCATTCTCATCATCAAACTAAGAAAATTGCACTTATTTGGCCTTCATCCCATGATTGGTTACAAAGTTTTGAAACTTTTCCTCATTCAAAAACATCGCAACCACCCAACCAATTCAGTTCAAAACTACGCCACCAATTTCCAAGCTTTTTCTACCATAACACTCACATAGGCCATGCAAGCAAAACATAACATATCAACCAAAACAATGAAGTTGTTAACGAAAAACTAACATTGTCTTCTTTTCCATAACTTTGCACCATAACCATGAGTTTTTAAGTTTAAGATATAACCAAATAACATTAAATGTGAGGTATTTCTTCTAAAATTTTGAATGGATGTATACATTTTTTTTCTTGAGCTACACTCATTAAATAAGAAAATTGTTTCATAGAGATATAAGTATTCAAACATAATTAGTAAAGAAGATTAAAATTTATTTACTTAGATCATGCACCTTTATGTATATTACATTTAAACACTTGTCAATGAAATCATGTTTAAAATAATTTTCATGTTTTTTTGAAGTGTAGAAATATAATTCAACAAAAAAATTCAAAAGTTTTATTAGAAGATCACCTATATACTTTGTTAAGATTTATTTTGTTTAACTTGTGAATAAATTAATTTTAACCAATAGAGAGAGATTAAACCAATACAACAATTAATTTTATTTCTTCTTTTTCATTTTATTTTCTGAAAATCCCTATAAAATTATTTTATCAAATAAGATATTAAATCAATGATTATTGAAAAAACATGTTTAAAAAAAATATGTTCTGACAAGTTATTTTGATTACTTTTTTTTACAAGTTGAACAACTTGTACGATTGCATTAAATAAATTTTTAATAATGTATAGCCATTTTTAAAACCATACTATAGCATGTTAATTTTTCTCTTTAATTTTTTTTACATATGACTTTATTATTTTATTTTCTTCATTCACTCATGAAACATGATTTTATTATTCAAACCTTTTAATAAGTTTTTTATTTTATTTTTAATCTTTTATTAAAGAAAATATTGACAATAATGAAAAATAAATTTATTATTATTCTATTATTTAGGTAATTTAAAATATATAATTTGTTTTAATTATTATAATATTAAAAAATATATATTTTACTATTTCAGGATTATAGTTCAGTATCTTAATATTGATATGATAGTTTTGTTTTATCTTTATATAATTCTCATATTACATTTGTATTTAGCATTTTACATAAGACATTACTAATTTATTTACTAGAATTAAAAAAATAATTGATAATAATACAAAATACTTAAAATCTTATTTTATTTTAGAAAAAATCTTCATATTTGTAAACAGTTATTAATATATTTCATTGACTTATTCAATTAAGAGAAATTATTTAATGAAATTTTTTATATAAAATAATTAATACAAATTTTTTTGACACTCATAAGAAGCACATATCACTTCTAAGTCTAGTCTCATAATAAAATAATTTTTATAGTAATATTATAAGAAGGGTTAATCACAACTTAATAACATCAAATTTGAATGAACTTCTCCCTAAATACTTCAAAAAATAATATTTAAAATAAAGTTTGTCCATATGTTAAAATTTGTTTATGATAAATTAAAAATAAAATTTTAGATAAATTATATAAGATTATTTCCGTATAAATTAATTTTAACTTATATATAAATTTATTATTATTTTTATATATGTCATTATGTTCTTTAAGAAGAAGTTTGTGAATTAGTTTTTTATTTATTTTAAATATATTATATCTATGTAAACTAATATTTATTTTAATTTATTTTATAATTTAATAAAAAATAATGAAAGATATAAATTAAGATTGATAATAAATGCACAATATAAATAAAAAATTCATTACAAATGAAAGTATAGAATAAATATAAGTAAAATATTTTATCTATAAATAAAAACAAAATATTATAAATTTGAAATTAATTAAAATAAAGAAATATCTCAAAATATATTTTATCAATAAAAAATTATAAATTATATAAAAATATCATGTAAATATTTGTATTCATAAGATATTTTATTTGATAATTCACAAATGTAATAAGTTAGTTTAGTAATTTTTAGTGAAACAATGAATATGTGAATGTGAGACTACGCCTAAATTAATTATAGTAACATTAAAATCTTTGTTATGAGTTTGGTAGCTTTCTTAAAATAATTATATACTTCATTATTATAAACTCTACCTATTTAATAATATAGATATGTCCAGAATACATAAAACAAATTTAAGTGATAGATTTTGAATACTATAAAAAAATATTATTAGTGAAAAAAATAATGTGAGTTGCTAAATTAAAAAATATGTAATTAAGGTGATGCTAACATAAACAATCACTTTTGTCTATTAGTGTTAGATGTAAATAAATTTCTTTTTTTTAACTCAAAATTATACATAAAAATAAATTAAGACAAATATATATATATATATATATATATATATAAACTCTGACACCTATTTAAGACAAAAATAAAACCCTTAGCTTATATTAATATTATTCTTTTTATTTGTAACTAATAGCATGATCACAATAAAACCACAACAATAATGTGAATTAATATAATAAAGAATATATCTCAAGATATTAATTGAGTCGTCATTATTATAAAATGTATTCTAAAATATAAGATATGTATATTAATTTTGATCAACCACTAACTGTATATTTGAAATTGAATCCACACCCTGTTTAAATGTTACTATCATTCTCAAATAAAATATTGTCAATAACTGTTAAAATAAACAAGAGAAAATGTTACTATCATTTTCAGATAAATATTCAAAATAACTGTCAAAATAAACAAGAGAAACCATTGTATAAGAAACGCAAAATAAATAAATTTAAAATAAAATAAAATAAAAATAACAGAAAGAAAAATAATAAATATAGTTAGGAGTTATAACTGTTCTCCAATAGAATTGCATGCATGATCGTCATTGATGAGACCACCTCCTCGGGATGCTTCTGTCATAAACAACAAAACTGCAATAGTAATTGCAAAATTCTAAAAATAAATAAATATATATTAATTATTTTCAAAATATTTATACTTTTCAAAAAAATTACACTTAGTAAATAAGTAAAGAAAGAAAAACATACTTTGGGTAACATTTAACAGAAAATAAATCACAGTTCATATTTTACTATTATCACAATAAACATATATAGTTATATTTTTACAATTGTTTAGTTCAACAAAACATAAAATTGACAATCATAAATTGATCATTTGAAAGTATGTTATATATCAATTCTTATTTATTAATTAATAATTTATGAATCAAATAAAATTTCATAATTCATTGTACTTATCTCCGTTCGTATTTTTTCATTACATTTTTTTCTTATTCAATATTATTATAAATATACAAATCAACAACCATACACGCATAAAAAAAAATACAACTTACACTTCAAAAGATATTTCAAATGATATAATCAAGTAATAATACTCAAGTAATTACCAAACATAATTAATAACACAATTTATCTAATACAAAAGTATACTCAGAGTTTCAAATAATATTTTTTGGGAACTTTCTTTATCTAAATATAGTTGGTTTAACCCTATAAGACAATTTCAACACCTAAAAGTTTTCAACTTAGAGGAGAAAAACTCCATAACTTTTAACTTAAATGAGTAACACCTCCACTTGTTTAAGATTCATCTTCAAGTTTATTTAAACCAATAAAGTATAAAACTCCCACATATTTAAAAAAATATATAAAAATTACTTAAATCAATATTTAAATGCACCTATCTTAATTTATTATTTCTTGTCTTCTCAAATCTGTAATCTAATCACAGAAAAATAATTATCAATACTAAAAATTGTAAAAACAAAAAAACAAACTTCTAAAAATAAAGTTGTATAATGAATAAAAACATAATTATCCACTTAATATAAACTTACTTTTTAAGCTTAAAATAAATTAATCTTATATATGGAACTTGCTCATGCCACAAATTACATAAATAAATTATTTATCAAATAATTTTAATCTACAAACAAATCTTGTAATGTACTCAACAATTAAATCAGATTAAGAAATTTGAAAATAAAAGTAGCAAACAAGAAAAGACACTGTAGTCCACATGCAAACCCCATCAAAGGAAAGTCCATTCTGGTCATTTCCTTACAGTAAAAAACAATCGGTAGACACGATCGTGAGAAATGTCTGAAAGAGAATCTCTGCAAACATAACCGCAATGTTTTTATGTTTTTCTTTTCTCTCAAATATCATCTTCTTCCGGAACATTTACCTAGGTCATGACAGTTCAGAAAAAAATTAAGATTAGTTTCAAAATTTATAATTTAATCTAAAAATATAATTTAATATGAAATTAGCTCTTAATCATTGTTTTTTAACAACAAAATAATTTCATAAAACTTAATTATTATGGCAATCATGATATTTTCACATATTAGAAACTAAACTAGTTTTGTTGAAGTAGTACAACTTTGCACATCTACAGTACAAAAAATGACTATTTACTTTAAATTATGTCTAATAAGTTAAAAAATATTATTCGAAATCATAATTTTTAGTAATTATAATTTTTACAAATAAATAAAATTTATTTTTCTCTTCTTCTATCCACATTATAAAGGTCTCTTCCTCACTCACACACTCACTCACAGAAATCCATCACTTTCACACCCACCTTTGTCACTCTCCATCTATCACAGTACCATCACCCTTTTCTTCTTCTTCCTCCTCTTCAATGGAAATCAAACAAGAACTGTTGAAGTTCAGGTACCAAATCGGAGGCGCACTCCTGGTGTGTCTCGCGATCTTCTCTTTCCTCTTCCTGGCACCCAGGTTCCTCAACCTCTTGGCCTATTTCTGGCCTCTTCTTCTCTCCACCGCGCTCTTCCTCCTCCTCGTTCTCTTCTTCGGCAAAACCCAAACTTCCTCGGACTCTTCCATTCCCAAACCGGCCGAGGAGCTCCTCCACTATGTCGCCGGCCACCACTCCGATCTACCGCTCGAGACTCACAAGTCCGATTAGAAGCGCAAATGAGAGAAAATGTCTGTTCTTGTAAGAATCAAACCCTCAATTTATTTGCTTTCAATTTGAGTGCTTTTCAAAATAATTTTCTTCTTACAATGACCACACACTTTCATATCGGTAATTCTTTGTTTTTTTTAATCTTTTTATGGGTATGATCTTGCCTTTGCCGAATTGTTGTTGGAAGGATCTGTCTTGCATTAAAGATAATCTTTTAAGATTCAATAAATTTACTCTACATGTGAGTTTGTGATTTGATTGAATGAAAGGATGATATAATTTTTTTTTTCTCAATTATTGTTATCTGTTTTCAACTTTACTTTTTGTTATTATTGTTTACTTTCTTTACATAGATGAATTGAATGTCTGTTTGTTTTTGTGTGTGATGTAAGAGTAATGTAATTTTTCTTTTGTTTTAGTTCATATGGGTGATGATTTTTTAATTTTTTGAAATTTTTTGGTAAAAGATGTTATTTGTTTGATGAAAAACATGCATGGCAAATCGGAGATAAAAAAAAATCTATGCAAAATTTTTGTAAAGATTAATTTCATATTTGGTTGGATGAAAGAAAAATAAAAGTTAGAAAAGTTGTCTTTTTTTTTTTTTTGCTTACAGAGAAAGTAAAAGATAGAAACAAATGACTTTTAAAAATAAAATAAAAAATCATATTTTTTAACTGAGATTTCAAAATTTATCTTCTATATTTTTTATCCACAAAACAGGTCCTAAATCATTCTGGGACATGTGAAGAAGACTGATGTATGCATGCATGTTTTTTTTTTATCAGAAATAAGTTATGAATGTATATGCATGTGTGATTTTGGAATAATTTTTAATCTTGATGATTTATTCACATGATTCAATGTTTTTAGGATTTTAATTAAATGGGTATCTTGCATAGATTTTGAGTTAATGGAGATGGGAATGTTCAGGGACTGGGACTACCATAATGTATGTGACTGAGGGAGAAAATATTTTTAAGTATGTTTGACAATCAAAAGAATAATTGATAGAATGATTGTTTATATAAAAAGTTTATTTTTCTTGAATTGAACTGAACTGTGTTCAATCTTCAAGGGCATTGCTTAGGTCAATGATGAGTCATCATTGACAGGGTTACCTGCAAAATATATATATATATGACAGTGTCGGTAATTCCTTGTCTATTCTTTCATAAACACTAAGTTGAAATATTTTGTATTTTATAAATTGTTCCGTTGTATCAGTAACTTTAGATCAATGATTTGAAAACCTTATGACTTTTATGTCTGTGTTGGTGTTGGTATGGTGGTTCAAAATCTAAGTTATGATTAAAATACATGCAGAGAAGTACTTGGCCCATGTGCCATCCATGTTGGCAGCACAGTGCTAGAGTCATGTGCTTAGTACTCTATTTTATGAAGATGAAAATTTGAATTTGAATGTTGAAGATGTAAATTAATTAGATATAGTTTGTTGTGATGTGTTTGTAGGTGATTAATTGTGAAGAGAAGATGGTGATAGCATAGTATAGCATAGCATAGAGCAGAGTAGATCACAGATATGATATAACTGAGGATGCTGCTCAACTATAGACAAAGGAATTAAAAGACTAAATTAGTTTGTCAGCAGAGTTGTATTGTGAACTACTTTACCTTTCTTTGTAATGGCTATAAATGCTGCTCAACCATGAATAGTAGCAGTACATATTTTCTCTCAACTTCTCCTACCTGTAAGGCTTCTTTTAACTTTTAAATCTAATAAATTGGTAGGTTTAAATTTATTCAACTGAGTTATGTCATCTTTATTTTCTCCACTCTTCCTTTGTAATGGCTGTGTAATGGCTGTGAATGGTGCTCATCTTCGACCATAAAACACTTACAGTCATTATGTGTAGACAGAAGGAAAGAAAATAGAAAAGAAAAAGAGAAACTAGATAAAAGTTAACTTTCTCTTCAACGGGTTTTTTTACCTGAATGGTACAATTTTTTGAGGTATATTACGCAGATTTATAAGTTTTTACTGAAAATGTAGAAGTGGTATTCATTTTTCTAAAGCTGTTAGTCATCCACACGATTTGGGCTTTGAAAATTTCACTAAAGAAGTCGTGTTTATTGAGAATGACTCTATTTTTTATATTTCATTTGATTATGACAATTTTAGTGTATAAAAATTATACAAAATTTATGTATAAGTATAAAGATTTATGTGTATTTTTTTTATACAAAATCGTTATATTGTGTGATAACTTTAATATTTTTTTTTATAAAATTATATTTTATTTTGCTTAAAACAATAAATTTGTGTTAAAAAATTGTTTGTGGCGTAAATTACAAATATTTTATTGTTTAATATTTTATTGTTTTCATATGATATGAGTGTGTCAATAATAAAAAAAAAATTAAGTTTTATTGTAAAATGACATTAGATTTAGAGTTTAGATTCATTCTAAAATGACATTAGATTTAGGAGTTTAGTATTCGTGTAGGATGTAGCCTTCAGGATTTATGCACGGTACAATTTAGGATTTTGGGACGGTTTAGGATTTACTGTTTAGGGTTTAGGATTTAGGATTTAGGTTTAGATTTAGGATTTGGATTTATGATTTAGGGTTTTAGGATTTAAAATTTATGATTATGTATAAATTTTTAGATTATGTAATAATATCAATATTAATGAAATTATAGATTATATAATATATAAAAATAATAGTACATGTATTTATATTTAAAAATACATTAAATTCAAATAAATATCAATATTAAATATAGCTAATTAATATAAGATTATATAAATATTTGATGAAATAAACATTATAAAGCATGATAGTCTACTATTTGAATGAACAATTTTTCCTGTGACTTTCATTTTCATTGCGATAGTAAGAACCCCTAAGTCCTCCATAAAACTTTAACCTTAAATTCTAAACTCAAACCCTAAATTCAAATCCAAAACCTACGTGTCATTTTACAGTATTTTCATTCTAGAACCTATATTTTATATTTTAATTATTGACACACATATGACATATGTAAAACAATAAAATATTTATAATTAATGCCACCACTAATTTTTAACACAAATTTGTTGTTTTTAAACAATAAAAAATATAATTTTATGAAAATTGGAAATATATTTCAACTGAAGTCGTCGCAGGATATGATGATGACTTCTGTTTACACAAATTACAAAGAAGTCTTAATAGTCATGCAAACTTATATGTACTTTTTCAACACTGAAGTTATTATACCTATAACGACTTCAGTCGAAATATAAAAAAAATCATTTAGTGTTAGTTAAAGTTAATCAAAATTGTGTTTAATGAGCACAATTTTTCAGTGAAATTTTCAAAACAAAAGTCCTGTGGGGTGCTAACGACTTTAGTGTAATTTTTTTTAATTGAGGTGAAATTATCCCTGTGTATGTGACTTCAAAACAATGAAGTTGCGCTTTATAAGCACGACTTGTCCATTTTGGTAAAAAGTTATAAATCAACCAATTCTTATAATATACCCAAAAAATTGCACCATTGATGTAAAAGATCTCTCTTCACCTTGTTTCCACCTTTCCAAACTTGACAAGAAGTTTAGTAACTTTTATAAAGTAATTAATGGTAGGTCTAAATGTACTCACTTTAATTAAAATCTTTTATTAGAATGTGAATTTAAGTCTAACTCACCATCACAAAATCAGCTTGAAAGATGAGAATTCTCACTTATATATTATCAATTGGTTTTATCTCTAGATAATATAAGATCTCCAACATGTTTTTAAATAGTCTGATGGTCCAATAATTAAGGACACGATATGTTGAACAAACCTTATTCGGATCAACTATGATAGTAAAAAGTAAGTTTAAACTTCGTTATCATAAAATTGAATAATAAGATATATTAATTGGTTTTATATTTATTCTTTCACTTTGGAAGATAGGAAAGTAGAGGCTATAACGACTAGCTAAATGTCTTTATATCTATAATCGATTAAATTTTGTTTCCTCTTGTTCTTATCTAAAAAGGATTAGACAAAAATCATAGTAAAAAATCATAGTGCTCAAAGCTTTGAATATTGAAACCAATCTCCTTTAACCTCTGGTGTCTATCCAAAAAGTTTCTCGATCATTTAACTTATCACCACAATCAGGGTTGTCACTAAATACAAGCAAAACAACAAAATTGGTAGAACTTGATCATCTTTTTTACTTGGTAGAAATTGGAAATTTTCTTTTTTACCATGAGCAACATGTTTTTTTACCTTTTAGGAATCGGAATCAGTGTTGTAATTTTTTTCACATACATTCATGCAGTTAGCATATTTTAGCCATAGATGAAGTTTGGACAACTGAGATCTTGTGTTTTTGAAGTCTGCTTAATTGGGATAAAATACAAGTCATCAGTTTTTCATTTAAGGGTTTCAACCTGCATAAAGCATAAATGCATGGAAAAGACAATTGCAGGAAATCCAGATCCATGATTGGTCAATGTTTGATATATAACTACTTATGTTCAGGTTTAGTCTTCTTAAAAAGTATGAATGGAAAATTTTGATGATCTTTATATGAAATAGTTAGGGTTGAGAAACCACAGAAACTTTCCAAATGAGGGAATTGTGATTGGCTTGCCATTCAGCTTTATAAATAGATGGAAGAGGAACAATTAAAATAGGAAGTTAAACAATAATAGATGCAATCTGAGGTGAAGTAATGGAAATAGAAAGTGGTTAATAAAAGTTATATAATCAAATATTTGTAGGAGTGAGTTGATTACAACTTATCATTAATATTATCTTGCAGATCTAGTATGTTGTACATACTCCCTTTATACTCTTTTAATGCTCCAAACTGCATGGAATACATGCCTACCAAAATGGACTGAAATTCATGGAACTCTGGTGTGCATTCATCATTGAAATGAAATATGCAAACTACTGTAACAACTTGATGTACATATAATTAATGTTTTGGTCTGATTGAGATGTTTGAGCAAGTGTTGAGTCAGAAATTGACTATGTGTACCATATTGATAAACTTCAAGCTCTTCAAACTCATGTACGACATGTGAATTGTTTGACTAATCTTTGTCTCTTTGAGCTTATAAGTAATGAATTTAGCAGCTTTTCAGCGATATAGAAACTTACCCGAAACAATATAAAACCATATAATCACTTACAACATAAAATGCCAAGATTTTGAAAGAATGTTCAACTAACCCACACTTTCATGTCATGATCTTCTGTCTACAAATCTAAATTTGTTTCTTGCGAGTAAAAACTTATTTGATAATGACCTTTTTTACAATTTTGGGTTTTTGTGTATCTTGGGCCTTAAGCCCATTTTAATATTTTTGGTCACATGTGATTTTATGTTAGGTATTTATCTCCCTTTTTGCTTTGTTTTCTCTGTAATATAGATAATAAAATTTTATGTTATTCTATTTTTGTTCATCATCTTCTTCATCTTGTTATCTTGTTTTCATTTTTATTTATCCATGGGTGACAATATGGTATGAGAGTAGGTCAACTCGTTCTCTTCCCTAAGCTTCTTCCTTTTTTTTTTCAGTATGAATTACAGTGACATGGATCTCTTAAAAAATCCATCAAGTTCATTTTATCTTCATTTGGGAGAAAACTCAAGAATGATTCTTGTTAGCCCTCCTTTAAATGATACGAACTATCATTCTTGGAGTAGAAGAGCACTCTTATTTAAAAATAAACTAAAATTCATCAATGGAGAAATCACTGGACCAAAAAATACTGGAATGCTTACTGCAAAACCATCCTACACCCCTTATGAAGAAGTCAAAGCATATTTTTTTAATAAAACACTTCTACCCATGAACCAAATATGCATATAAGGTTTATTGGACGACTTCTCTACTTCACCAACACAAAAACATATGTTTTGTTGTTCATCTCTTAAGTCGATTCACACAATCTCCTTGAGTTCAACACCATAAAGATGCTCATCACATTCTGATGTATATAAAAATTGCACCATCATAAGGAATTTTATTTTCTTTTGGGTCCAATCTACAACTTCAAGATTTTAGTGATTCTGATTGGATTACATACGGATGGAAATCAAGTAGAGGAAGCCCAAGCCCATGAAACCCAAGCCCAAGAGGGGGCCTAAGCCCAAAGAATCACCAGGAGCATGGCTAGAGCATTGGGTCAAAAGCATCATTTGATGACTCTTCTTGTAATTACTCTTGTATAGTTTAGGAGGTGTGGATATTAAATAAAGAGTGTGAACATACAAAATAAAGTCACATTGTCCATGTGACTTAGGGGGATGGTGTAGGAGTATTATAGGAGGTGCTAAAATAAGGAAATTGGTCACACCTTACTCATGACTAGCTAGGCGTCAAATTTCATGTGCATTTGGAAGGGAATTCTGAATTTGATTAGCTTTTCATTTCAGCACCTCTAAGACTATACATAGAGGTGCTTGCTCATTGTAAACACAAGTTGAAAGTTGAATTTTAAGTAAAGAAACTCTACTCAATTTGAGAGATAGCTTTGTGAGATTTGATCTCCTTTCTAGTCTTATCTTGTGTGCTTTTGGAGGACTACAAGTGGCAGCAATCACACACTCATCTTGGAGCTTTCACCACCAAGTGGCGTGTTCCTCTCCAACTCCATCTCATCCGAGCTTCATCCAATTAAGTTCTTTCTCCTTTCATATCCATTTCCATGTTCTAGCAATTTCCAATCGGTAACTTAGTTTCCTTTACTTTGTTCTTCAATTTCCACCATTTATTCTTGTTCCTATGTGTTGTTGTTAGATTCTATTCGGTGCAGTTTGTTCCATTGTTGATTTCAATCGGTAGAATTCATTCCTTGTTAAATTTTGTTCAGTTTAAGCTAATTCTATGTTTTAATTGTGTTTCTATTTGTGTTCATGTGTTGTTCTTGCTTTCATTTCCAATTCCACCCTATATTTGTGTGTAAGGACATGGCACTCATGATTCTTATGAGTTTGACTCTTCATTTGAATGGTATTGTCCTCCATTGAATTGTCCTTAAGCCTCCTTAATGTGTTGTTTTTTGTCTAGTGTCAATCCAACTCATATCACATACCAAAACACTTGACATTTTATCATTGGCTTTTATATTTCAAAGATTCCTTGATATCATGGAAGTAAAACAGAAACATAGTATTGTGTCACACTCCTCTTCAAAAGTAGAGTTTTGTGTCCTTACAACCATTGTTTGTGAAATTTAATGGTTGTCTTATCTTCTATAATCTATAAATTCCTACTATCATCGTCGATCTTTATTGTAATAACCAAGTCATGATATACATTACATAAAATCCAAATTTTCATAGAACAAAGCATATTAATATAGATTGTCATGTTTTAAAAGAAATATTACAAAACAACATTTTTACTTTTTATACATATTCACTAAAGTTCTTAATGATGCCAGGTATGTCAATAAATTTGGACTGACAAATACATCCTCTCCAATTTGAAGGTGAATATTACACTTTTGAGGTTTTTTTTTAATCTTAGATCTTAAGTCCATTTCATTTTTCTTTTATTTAGAAAAGATAATAAATAAAATTTTATATTAGTGTTTCTCTTCATATGCATGGGTGGCAAAAACCTTGTGTCCAGATTTTAAAATTTCAGTAGGACCAACTTTTTTGGCCCATGTCTGTAACTTTAACTACTTCCTGTTTCTCAACCAACCATTCAGTTACAAGCTATGGCTTGAGTTCTAAATTAATCAGAGAAAGTTAGAAGAAGTTAGTGAAAACTGTGACTTTTTCAAAGTGCTCGAACTAAAACCATTCTTTTTCACCAAAAAAATAATAGTATCAACAATAAGAAGAAAAATGTTAATAATATTCTCTTTTAACATTGTTTAGAAAATATTTTCTTTAAATTTGAACTAAGAGAAACTATTTAAAAGATTATTATTACTGAAAATTTAGTTAACAGCTTTCGGAACTTAACATGGATTGTAGAATTGATGTTAAATAGGAAATAATTGAAAGTGTAAAATTTCGACATTGATTTAGTAATTGAAATTACTTTTTATATTACTTCTTCTTGTAATTGATGTTGAAAGTAGTATTTTTTTTCTCTTATTATGTTTGATGTTTGAAAACATTCTATATAGGTTAAAGCATAATCGATGTTGAGAGTCATTAATTTTAACATTTTCCACATCAATTAAAGCAATATCTGCTTCTTGTATTTAGAGGATGTTTATCTAAAACATAAAATTTCATTTAATTTTTGTATGCGCATAGTTATAGTTCCACACACATAAAAAAAAAACTTATTATATATCCTTGAATAAAAATGGTAGTTGTTACAATATTTGAAAAGAAATACGAAATGTTCTAAATATTTATAAGTTCTATAATTTTTCATTTTTATTAGTGATACATCACTTTTGTCCTTTTGATAGTAAGTGGCTGAGGATCTCTAAATATTTGTAACATTTGTATAAATAATATTATATATAAACCTAATTAGATTATTAGTGTGAACACAATATACCACTAAAAAAATTATTAAATAATAATTAATTTAAAGATAAAAAATAATTAATCATTATATTGACTAAGTTAGATAATATTTTATAAATTAAAAAATTATTGGTATCTAAAGTAGTTTCTATTATTAATAAAAAAATTACAAAGTAGCTTTTAAATTGATATTTAATATTAGTTACTAAAGTTTTAGCTACTAACTAGATTCTAAATTAATCTTTAATTGAATTAGTGACTAATTTATAATCTAAAGTAATTAGTAGTTAATGATATTCAAAATTAGTTATTTATTTTATTCATGTTCTCAATAAATTCCTAGTCTTATGGGTTCCCTATTTTCTAGGATTAGTTGCTTTTGAATTTCTTTGTAACTTGCCATGAAAAGTGGTTTTTTCTGTTTTGCTTCAGTACATGTAAAAGGCTATAAAATGCCTAATGTTCATTTCAATTGGTAGTGAATTCAATTCCCTTCCAATTTTACGTGTTATTTCATTTTAGTTCCTACATTTGGTATCAGAGTTCACTCCGAATCAGGCCCTTTGTAGAGCTCTGATACCAAATGTAGGAACTAAAATGAAATAACAAGTAAAATTGGAAGGGAATTGAATTCACTACCAATTGAAATGAACATTAGGCATTTTATAGTCTTTTACACGTACTGAAGCAAAACAGAAAAACCACTTTTCATGGCAAGTTACAAGGAAATTCACAAGCAACTAATCCTAGAAAATAGGGAACCCATAAGGAGCTAACGAATCTACCGAAAGGAGTCAAGCCAATTAGAGTTAAGTGGGTTTTCAAAACCAAACTCAACGAAAGTGGAGAGGTAGAAAAGCCCAAAGCAAGACTGGTGGCAAAAGGATATGCACAACGATATGGAATCGATTACATGGAAGTTTTTGCACTAGTGGCCAAACTTGATACAACACGTCTAATTCTTGCACTTGCAGCTCAATATGAATGTGAAATATTTCAAAGAGTGCATTCCTTCATGGAAAACTTGAAGAAGAGGTTTTTATTGAACAACCATAATGGTTTATCAAAAAGGGAAAAGAAGACAAGGTTTACCGATTGAAGAAGGCATTGTATGGCCTTAAACAGGCGCCAAGGGCTTGGTACAGCAAAATAGAAGCTTATTTTATACGTGAAGGGTTTGAAAAATGTTCCAGTGAACACACCTTATTTACCAAGAAAGAAGGAGGTAACATACTTATTGTTAGTCTTTATGTAGATGATCTCATCTTTACTGGAGGCAATAAGAGTATGTGTGATAAATTCAAAAGCTCAATGATGAGAGAATTTGATATGTCTGACTTGGGAATGATGAGATACTTTTTGGGAATTGAAGTTTTACAGAATGAAGCTGGAATATTTATTTGCCAAAGAAGATATGCTCGAGAAATCCTAGAAAGATTCGGCATGGGGAGCAGCAATTCCGTGAAGAATCCTATCATTCCCGGAACAAGACTATCAAAAGATGAGGCAGGAGATGGAATAGATACCACCGTGTTTAAACAAGCAGTTGGAAGTCTCATGTACCTCACAGCCACTCGACCAGATCTAATGTATGGAGTAAGCTTGATTAGTAGGTTCATGGCAAATCCAAAGTCAGGAAGAGCACATCAGGTTTTGCTTTCATTATGGGGTCCGGAGCAATTTCATGGGCTTCGAAAAAGCAACCAGTAGTGAGCCTATCAACTACAAAAGCTGAATACATTGTTGTTGCACTTTGTGCTTGTCAATGTATTTGGCTTAGGAGAATATTGGAGCAACTTGGAATTGAAGAAAAAGGAAGCACGAAAATTAATTGTGACAACAACTCTACAATTCAGCTGTCTTTCATGGACGAAGCAAGCACATTAGAGTAAGATTTCATTTTCTCCGAGACTTGGTAAATGACGGAGCTGTGAAGCTAAGTTTTTGTAGCTCTGAAGAACAGATTGCTGACATAATGACAAAGCCTCTCAAATTGGAGCAATTTGTGAAGCTCCGTGGAATGCTTGGAGTAATTGATGCAGCTGAAATTTAAGCTCAATGAAGATGCATTAGCTTAAGGAGGGAATGATAGTCAAAATTAGTTATTTATTTTATTCACGTTCTCAATAAATCCCTAGTCTTATGGGTTCCCTATTTTCTAGGATTAGTTGCTTTTGAATTTCCTTGTAACTTGTCATGAAAAGTGGTTTTTCTGTATAAAAGGCTATAAAATGCCTAATGTTCATTTCAATTGGTAGTGAATTCAATTCTCTTCCAATTTTACGTGTTATTTCATTTTAGTTCCTACAGTTCAATCTTGATAACTAATATTAGATAGAAACTATTTTATAAACTTTTGTTATTAATAAAAACTATTTTAAACATCAATAATTTTTTAATTTATAAATAATATTTTATTTATTCAGTATAATAACTAAATATTTTTTTACCGATAAATTATTTACTATTTAATGATTTTTTTATAGTATATTATATTTATTAATATAACTAAAGATGGAAACATTATGTGTTTAGACTATGAGTAACTTTTCATTATGTGTTGTAATAACTTTGATGCATTAACTGAAATTAAACTTTATTATAATTCAAAAGCAAGTATTTAAATCTCTCATTTCATTGTGTTTATCGTGAACCTAGTTAGTGTGTAAATTCTTTAGCTAACATAGGATTCTAGTCTTCCGTTACAATGGTCACTTGGGCATCTTCTTCTTTTAAGATGGGCCTAATAGTCATTTTGGTTACAATTTAAGGGGTGTTACGTTCTGCACCCCCATGATTTTAAATATGCACCACCATATAAATTAAAATTTTAATTTTACATGAAATTTATATTTTAAATGGTATACTCCACTTCTTAATATTTCAAATCATACTTAATACATGTAAATTTTACTATTTTTATTCGTAATTGTCAATTAAAATTTATTAACAATTATAAAATCTGAATAGGGACTTACAAAATGTTGTGTTTCTTAATAAAACTTTATAATTGTGAAATATATTGGTCCAAACATTGTATCATAATTTTACATATTAACTTAATAAAAAAAAACAAATCTACAAGTTTTCTAAGCAGTTGTTCCAAATTTGGATTATTGGATCATTTTACACTAAAAAAGAGAGTAGAAAATCTTTTAAGAACATTCATATTACTCCAATATATTAATTGAATGCTGTGAAAGCATTTCATAAAATTTTATTAATATTCTTTATAACATAGTTCAAATGATTGAATAATGGATATTATTTCAGACTTTCAATAGTTTCACAATACTAAAGAATCGAGATGAATAGAAGTTTATATATATATATATATATATATATATATATATATATTTTAACTAATCGTTTTAAAGACATAATAATAAACATATATAATTAATTACAAGCTAATAATGTACTTTGAAAATTAGTAATTATAATAAAAGTAATAAAATATAATTTAATTATTATATTGTTAGTTTTTTTATTAATTTTTTTTTGTAATTTGTGATGAAAATTTATTAAAATAATATTTTTATCTGGTTAAGAATATAGGAGGGAAGACTATGCTCCTGTCTAACTGGAAAATGCTACATGTGCAAAAAAAAATTATAGAAATACTTACATTTATTTATTTTAAAAAATATTGGGGAGAAGGGTATTTCAGATGCAAGACTTTGTCTTATTCTGTTGATATCTCCTTCAAATTTTATTGGAAATAAAAACAAAGTTTGTATTAATGAGATTTTAAAAAAAAAGTAGTACTCAATATTAAATTATAAATTAAAGCTTGCAATATTAACTATTAATTACTATTAATGATCACAGTTATATTAAAAAATAATAAATCTAATTAATTATTACTTTATAATATTAATTATAGTATTTAATAATTAAATTTGTAATATTAATTATTAATTACTATAAACTATTACAGTTACATTAAAAATTAATAAATCTGAATAACTATTCATTATTTATTACTTTATACACACACGTATATATGTTAAAATATTGATATTAGTTAATAGTAATCAATAATATTTTAATCGCAATTTAACTCTTTGCTAAGAAAATAAAATAAAATATACTAATATTTTAATAAAATTTAATTACTAATTTTTTAATGAATGTGATATATAGTGGTTTTCATCTTTTAGAATCATATTTTAAAAGAAAAGAAAAACAGAAAAGAGAAAGCAAAAGATAAGATCATTGCAATGCAATTTGGTTTGATTTTTCATTAAAAATAGATCTAAATCAATCATAAAAAATATATAATATTTGTTTTATTTGAAAGAAAAAAGAATCTCAACCAAATTAAACCAATTAACGTACTTTGATTTGGATTGATTTATAATTTATAATTTAAATTTTTTAATTAAAAATTATTTCTTTTTATCTTTTAAATTAAAATATAATAATAATAATAATATGTTATTCAAAATTTACTAAATATATAAATAATAAAATCATAAGATTAGATATTTAATATCAATAAAAGTTAAAATAATATATTCTTATAGTGTAACATTAATACAAAGTAAAAATTTAATATCAACTTAAACAACATCAAAATCAACAACAGGTAAATATGAGAAATTTGACCAAATTATAAAAAGAGAACACAAAAATAAATTATATCAATTATTAGATCAACTTTCAAATTTCTATATAGTTGCAACCCCTAAAAAATAAAACATCATCACTTAAATTTTAATTACAAAGTTTTCTTTATTTCTTTTTACAAAAGAAATGTATCTTGCCATGAAATTTTCTTATGGTATGAAACAAATTAATTTCAAGTTTAAAGTACAAAAAAAAAACAACTAATGAGACCTAAACCTTAAACTCAACATCAGAATTATGTTCCCTTAGCAGTGGAAATGAACTAAGTTCCAAAAATATATAAAAATCAATATAATTGAAAAAAATAGAAGAAAAAAATTAACAATACATTTTTTAAATAAATTATGAAACTACTTCAGTCAGACCCGTAAAGCCCCTTCCCCCACCTTATTTTTATTTTGTTATATTTAATTTTATATTTTAAAATTAAATTAATTATATTAACTGCAAAGACTATTAATAACAATATGATCTATTATATTTTTATTTTTAGATCTATATTATGAACTCAAGTCATAATAAAATTGGGTAAATATAAATAATATAACATATATAATTTAAATAGAATAAAATAAAATATTTACTAATAATATAAACAAAGTGTAATTTGTAACCTCCCTGATTTTTACCCATATATAATAAAATAAAAGTAAAACAAGTAATATTTAATTAACATATGAATATGTACAATTATCTAAAAAAATATCATTTTTATAGGGATTTTAATATATACACCAAAAGTTTTCAAAACAAAACAAAGTAAATGATAGTTATTTCATCCTCCAGTTGTTCACTAAGGAGTTCCATTACCTGCAACCTCATCTGCTCACGTGTAAAACACAATCATCACAGATAAAGAAACAAACACAAACAAAGAACATGGTAAAATAGCTATATAAATATTTCTATATAATTTCAATTTCAAATTAATAAACATAATTCATCAAGTCTCATACAATTTCTCAAACCATCAAGTGTCTATTAAAATTCATAAATTCATCTTTCACATGTCAGACGTCTATCGACTCACAACACATAGACACTTGACTTTACTTTTGAAAGACTCGTGCATTGACTTAGACTCAGAGATTTGCACTTGTCTTACTATCTAACTGTGAAATCCACACATCTATGTGCATAAATAATCTCAATATCATCTCTCCTAGTATGAAAGGGTTAAATCATATAACAGGTCAAGTTAGTTATTTTTCAAACAACTTACCCATTCATATGGACATCCTTTAACTCTCACCACCTGAATCACTTCATCTATATGATTCCATTATCTCAGGAGAGTCAAGATATCTCCTTCTACATAAATCCCTAGTCAATGGACATCCTAAACAATCTTAACATGGTATTTTCTTTCCTGAAAATACTATGTCTGGATTAAAATTCATATTTCATATCTCACAAGATCCAAAATCACACCAAAGCTTATAATTTCATTTAACTCATAATTTTATAAAAATACATATTACATTGATAGTTCATGTTTAGCATTATAAAGGCACTCTCATGGAGTCAATTAGCTATTATGTTAATCTATACACACATATATATGATTTCTATCTGATGCATAAGAGCTCCAAACTACCAAAAAGCTCAAGGGTAGCCTAACCTGCACCACAGATTCCTGATAAAAAATCTAACTATACCACCAGAATCCTGAGAGCTAACAAATACTACTTCTGAAGATAAAAGCATCACATGCAAACTTAAACTAAAGATAAACCTAACCAGATCAAAACTAACTCAAAGGAAAATGAGCCAAGAATAAACTTACTCTATCTGAGATTTTGATCAGACAATCTTGTAGAGTTCACTGCTAGGAGTCCAATGGCAAACTCCAATCGTCAAACTCATAAGCTAGAAGGTCAAAATCTTAGAGTGAAGGGAGAGGAAAGGAAAAAGAGGAAAAAGGAACAAAAATGAACTTACTCTATCAGATATTGTGATCGAGCAGTCTTGTAGTCTTCGTTGTTAGGAGTCTAATGGCGTATTATCGTCAAATTGATGAGCGAGGAGATTAGAATCCTAGAGAGAAAGCAAAGAAAAAGAAAATGGTGTTTTTAGAGAGATATAATTCTTTTAAAAAGAAACCTGAATAACTGAAATTCTATTTATATGCTCTTTTAAATTTAATAATAAAATATTCAGGTGTCATTTTAATTATACCAATCTACTCTAAAACTATTTTTTTTGGTCATTACATAATTTATTGTTTAATATTTATTCAAATTATTAATTAAAATAAAAATATAATAAAAAATGTAATAAACAAATGTAACTATTCACTATTAAAATTATTAAATTTGAAATTAATTATTAAATTTGAAATTAATTATTAAATTTGAAATTAATTATTAAATTTATATATCAATAATATTAATTTGGATTTTGATTTTAACTAATATTACGTTGAAATATCAATTTAATAATTAAAATAACGTTAAAAAAGAAAATTATGGAATAAAAAATGTTATTGTAACATAAAATCATTAAATTAAAAATTAGCTAATAAATTTCCTTTATACACACATATATATATATATATATATATATATATATATATACATTGAGAATATGGATTTTATTATTATAATACCTGCATATTAATATTTAGCAATTTTTTTATTATCATAACACTTACATATTAATATTATAACTTATATAATTAAGTTAATGACTCATTTTACTAAAAATTCAGTCACTAAATTAGAAAAAAAATTATCATTAATTTAATTATTAATAAATAACTAAACTTTTCAATCACTATTTATATATTTTAACAATAATAAAATTAAGTTATATATATTTTTATGATTAAAAATTTGACCACTAAATAAATTATTTGGACCGACAAAACAGGTTAATTTGACCTGTTTAGATCTTATCTTGTTAAACTGTTATAAGTTAATAATTTAACAGGTAATTATTAATTAAAAAGAAATATTACCTTTAATAAATTACATTTAATTTACATATGGTGGTCACTAATTACAGATTTTAGGAATATGAATTAAAAAACGTAAAAAGAAATTAGTTGGGCCAGGAAGATGTTTTTGAGCCACATGTGGTGGATAACAAATGACCTTTCTTTTTCACCTCCTTTAATGGATTTTCATCACAAAGGTCCCGTGGGACCTCCCTACCAAAGGGTACTCTACCTTAATATTTAATGATTTTGTTTCCATTTTCACCTTCTCCAACACATCAATTTTGGTCGGTGAGATCTAGAACCAACTTTTCAAAAACGTGAAAGACTTATTTATGATTTAATTAAATAATTGTCTCATTTAATTCAAGTTCAAATGCCCCACTAATTATAATATTTTTCATAAGTCGATTATAGACATAATTTAAATAAAAGAAAGTGTTATTTTTAAAAATTTATACATATTGAATTAACATGACCCCACCTAGGCCTAACTATTAAAATGTATATCATAGAATGATGTGATTATTCATAGATAAAGATATTTATACATGTAGGGACATTCGGCATGAGTATTAAACTAATCCAATACATGGATAGATAAACTCGTAATTAACAAATTCATTTATCTTCAAATATAAGGAAAATGTCATTTTTTTAAAACATAATTATTGTCTAGTTGATTGTATAAATCATATTCAAGGTCTTTATTGTATTTTAAAAAAATTATTAATTAAAATAAATACAAGTGAATTAAGCTTAAAGAAAACTCTTATTCTAGAAGAGTTCATCAACACAAACTACAAAATAAAAAGGAAGTTCTATTTAATTTAAATATCTCATTACAAGAAAATCATGATATAGAAATCAATTTTAGAGAAAAAAAATTAATTACTAAAATAATTAAATTAGATACCATTTTAAAGATTAAAAAATTATTGATTTTTAAATTAGCTTCTATTATTGATAAATAGTTTCTAAATTATATCTAATTAGCTACCACGATTTTAACTATCAATTTTTTAGATTCTAAATTATTTTTAGTCTTTCAAATTAATTTCTATTTAGTGATTTTTTTTATATTTAAAGTAAACGGAGATATATGAAGGAATACACATCTCACTTTAAGCCCTGCTAAGTGTTTTTAAATGTCACACAATACTTCTTTATATTCCTACAATCCAAAGAAGACATTAACATTAATATTGTACTAAGGAAGAAGTTAGGTTATGTTTTTTGTTGAATGTTTATGTTGGTAGAAAGTTTTGTAATTCAAAGTTTAATTAAATGTTGAATTATAGGATTTAGCTTATAATATCGGTTGTATAAGGGTTAAAACATTTATAAATTTTCAATTTATTTTATTTTATTATTTGTCAATTTATTTTAAACTTAAAAACATAATGAAATTTTAGTTATAGATTTAGAGAGAATTCATTTATCACTATTCATTCCATGCATCTTCCAATTAATAACTATAAGCAAGTTTTACTTTATCTTACAATAAAGTGTGTAAATAATAAAATAATAATTGTGTTTCAATCCTTCTGTTTCATTTTCTGCACATCAATTGTTTTCAAACACAGAAAGGACTTCAATGTCCAAAAAAATGAAAACAAAAGCTGTCTTTTTAGTGTTATATATATCCAAAACTCTCACTCGTTCATGCATGGTGAGTACTAATATTAGAAATAACAGGGAAAAAATAGATAGAAAGAAAAGGGATTTATCAGATTGATGGAGACAGTGATACATACAAAATTTTTAATAATTCCTTCCATGGTTAATATAAGGTGGGGTCTGCTAATTCCATAGTATGTGGCCTACCCCAAAATATAGAGGCAGAAGATAAATTGCAGAGAATCATAAATGGGGGTTGCATATCTACATTCAACTTGCTGATATCATATCATATCATATATATATATATATATATTATTTATATATAGTTAAGATTTTTGTATGTTTGGAAAAGTCCCCCAAACATTTTTAGAAGAATTAAATAAGAAGAAAAGAGAGAGAATCATCCACAAATTGATGTGATTAATCTATTAAACAAGACAAAACTTATATGTTTAGTATTATCATTATCAACATAACATACTAGTGAAACACAATCACAATATTATGTATTTACATTTTTTTTCTTTACTTAATTTTCTAGATGATAGAAATGTAATATACATATATATAGAAATAATTTTGGATGAGTTGAAATTGAAAAACAAAAAATTGACTGTAGAGAGTGATTACAAGTGGATGTTATTTTATTTTATATGTGAGACTTGGTGTAAAAATGTGTGAAAGTATGCTCACTTTGTTTTCATAAAATAAAAAACTAAGAAAGAGTGGAGAAGTCATATAAAAATTGTATATTAATATTAATTTAAAAAATTAAAAAATAATTTTATTTTTTAAATAATTAATATGAAATGACAAAATACTTTATTGTATTAAAAAATAAGATATATTAAATAAGGGTATAATCGGAAAAAAATTATGTAAAAAAAAATGGTTATAATAAAGGTTTAGACTTGAGTTGTATTTTAAACTGAACTTAATTTCTCGTAGATGAAAATAACCTCTGATTCTTTGTGATAAACTAGGTGCTGATTAGTCAGAATAGTTTCTAACTATCTTTGAATTTTGAGAAAAGTTCTTAACTTTCAACTAACTTAACTTAGAATATAATCAAGTTTTTAATTTTTGCTGGTTTATAAAGCCAATTTGTATTATGCAGGTTAGTTAGCAAAAGTTATAAATTCTAATATTAGATAACATGGCAAACATTTTTAATGGATTTTGATATTGATATTTAAGCAACTTTTAACTTGTATGATATGATGATAACTAAATACCAGAACATTGAGTTAGTGAAAAGGATTTTGCATTTTTGCCACTTCCAGAACACAAAGATAGTTTGAAGACCCACATATCCTTTTATTTTTGGCCTCTATTCTCCAACTGCGACAATAAATATCTACTTTTTTTTATTTTTTAACTTAGCTCTTATCTATTTGTTCAAAAAGAACTAGCCACACAGTAAAAGGGAAACTAAACATTCAGAAAGTGGTTATGATATATGTCTCTGTTACTAAAAAGAGCAACTCAAAAGCTTCTTCAACTTGCACAAAAAGGTTTAGGGCAATGAGTGTAACATGAACAAGCATTCACATAACTTTTGAGGTACTTAGTAGCATAACCACATTTCTCAATTGGTATGAGGTATAAATTGCTATGTACTTTTAAAAATATTAGTTAATTTATTTCCATAAGAAAAATTATCATTTTTAAATTTAAATTTCAATCATCAACAAAAAAAATCTTGTCAATGAATAGTTTATTAATTTATAAAATTAAATATTTTTAAAATTATTCCAATATAATTAGAAATAAGATCAAAATTAGTTTATATATTATTTTTTTAATTCATCGGTTTTTTCAGAACAAAACTGTAGTAGAGTTTCTTAATATATAATAAAAATTAGTAAATCCATTTCATTTAGTATTTATATAATATATCTCAACCCATATGGTTTAGTTGTGAATAAAGAATAACAAAGTTTAAATTATTAGGAAAAGACATGTGGAGTGTGTTTTACTAATGTAGCTGTTGTGTATGATTAAAGAAGTAATAAAAATAGATGGTATTCATCATGTTTAATATTTTTCTGCACCAATAATTCAATAGCACACAATACAAATACATCATTTTCTTTTAATTTATCATGTGTGATTATAGTGCTCAAATCATTGGCTATACTACAAAAAACAGTGTAAAATATGGCGGTTTTATTATGGCGGTTATTTATAACCGCCACAATTTTCAGTATAATATGGCATTTGACTAACCGCCACAATTATCTTTGTATAATACGTCATTTCAGTATAATATGTCATTTTTAACTGTCACAATTATTTTTAAAAAAAAATTCCAGTTTTTTTCCTCCATACACCATTTCTCATTATTCATTTTTTTTAAAACTTGCTTTCACTTGAAAATTTGATTTTTTTTTTTAAAACTTACTTTTAATTTTTTTTTTGAATTTTTTTTTTTTGAATTTGGAAACCAAGCCCTAACACCTCTTCCCTCTCTCTCTTCCACACCCTAACGTTTCTTCTCTCTCTGCACCAGACCCTTAAGCCTCTTCACACAAAACGAAACCTAACATTTCTTTCTCTGCTTCACACGAAATGAAACACTTCCATCTAGCTTCACACTTACATGAAACCCTAACACCTTTGTCCTTTCACGAAACCCTA
>Ga0123342_1001156_pt1 | contig 44103 bp, 20 predicted proteins | sample Turbeawhitnodule_FD_89960 | JGI IMG/M metagenome (GOLD analysis project Ga0123342, IMG submission 89960) | Root nodule microbial communities of legume samples collected from Mexico - Turtle bean Mexico white nodule | ecosystem: Host-associated > Plants > Roots > Nodule | place: Mexico: Nepantla...
ACAGACTAGCTGGGAGTCTATTATACCAATGAAAAGATTCTCTATGAATAAATCCTAAATTAGCCAACTTATCAGCACACGCATTCCCTTCACGAAAAATATGAGTTACCCTAAACCTGATTGCCCCACAAATAAACTTAATGTTACTTTAGATTAAATGAATTTTTTTAGTTGACATGAATTAATTATATTTAAGACCTGGTAGAGTAATAAATATTTTCAGTAAAATAATGAGGGTAATAAATATATTTTATTTAATTTTTTTTTACATGCATTAAAAAAAATATGTAACTCTTTGTCATTATTCCTGTTCGACATCTCGTTTTATGAATCTATTATTTGGAAATTTTTCAATTTTATGAGTATTTGTTAATATTATAAATTTTAAATAAAAGGTAGAAAAATACTAAATATTTCTGAAACATATATTTATAATGAAAATAAATAAATTAAAATAAGTGGTGCAAACTTATTTTTTTATGAGATCATTTTACTTCATATTGAGAAAAATTATTCTAATATAAAATTATAAAATGAAATAAATTATTTTAGATTTCTCCTTCCTTGAGTTGTGATTCTTTATTTTACTAATGTATCTTTTGAGAATGATTTTTTCTTAAATAAAATTATAAAAAAAATATAAATGTCATATTCAAATTTGTTAGGTCGAATGGTTGACAAGACTAAAAGTCACTCGATCTTTCGATAAGTAAAAACTTCGTCTATTAATTAGGTTAATCTAAATTAGGGATTACAAAATATCATTAATGACTTATTGGACATGGGTCAATGTTATTAAGAAAGAAAGTCCAATAGAAAACTATAAATAAATGAGGACCCTCACAATAAAAGGTATTGACTTTTCTAGTTCTAAATCCACAAACACTTTAACACTCCAAATGACTTGAGCGTTGTAGTGTCTTTGCAGGTACCTCATCCTTCAATCTTGACGGATGGATAACAAAAGAATAAATGATTGAAAATATTTGATTGGAGATATTCGGTCTCTTATATTATAAGAACAATAACAAATTCATAATTGATACATAAACGTATTTCTATCATTTTTAATCCTTATAACATGTTTTAAATATAATAAAAATTAAATAAATATAAGGATGATTTCATTCCCATATATATTATTAAGAACTTAAATTAATAAAGACTAATTAATCTATTCAAGTTAAATATCATAGGTAAGGAAAAAAACCTCTTAAATACCTCCTAAACCACATTATAAATTATTTCTCGTATTATAAAATATATTATTTATAAATCTATATATATATATATATATTAATAATACTTTATATTTTTCATGTGATGACATGTGATTGTCGTTACTTAAGGTGTCAGTCTAGCTGAGATGTCAAGTTGCATAGTAATATCTAAAATGAAAATATTTTTATATAAAAAAAATGTCCAAAAAAAATAATAATAATATACACGTTTTTTTTATTTTATATTTTTTTATGTGGTAGCAGATTATTGTTATTTGAAGTATGAGTCTAATTGAGATGCAAAATTTCATAGTAATATTTAACATTGAAAGTTTTTGTAAAAAAAAGTTAAACTATTTATTTATTGTAAAATTTAATTGCATAAAAAAATATATATTTACATCAATGGGTGAGAAAGAGGGACAGATTATAACTTAAATTATTTATTTATAGTAAAAATTAATTGTATAAAATAAATATTATTTACATCCATGGGGTCAGAAAGAGGTACACATGGTGGGAGAGTGAATTTAAGAATATAAAAACAAGGGAGGAACTCGCTAAGAATTTTTATTTGTTTCTTTTTCATTTTGTCCTTTTCGTTCGTTCGATCTGGTGTGATTGACGGTCAGATATGCTTCTTTTTTTTTGAACGGTTAGATATGCTAAGTTCCACAATTTCCCCTGTTCCACAACACACACAACCGACTAAATTTAAATGATGCTAATAAAAAATAAAATCATAATTCCTCGGTTTTGAAAATTAAGGCATCAAAATGAAATTTTAACTAATAAAGTGGCCAAATTAAATTGATGAAAATTAATGAATATAATTTTATACCAAGGTTTTTATTTCATAAAGTGTCACTTTAATCTGCGGTCCACACTTTTAATAATTCAATTCATCTACCAAGTCACGTGTCACTCAGAGGATAAAGAAAATATAATAATGAACAATAATATCATGTAATTTTATTACAAAACTATGGGTAGTTTTATTGAATAATTGTTTTGTCTTTACCATATAAGTGCCCCCAACAATCCCTTTTTTTTACTAAAAAAAAAGAAAAAAAAATGGCTATGAAAGGTTCAGAATTTAGATAAATGTTTTTAAAATGATAGTAGTATATTTATACAAATATTTTTTAAATAATTATGGAAAGTAAGTGTAAAAACAGGGCAAAAAATAAAGTGGTTTGCATGACTTTATGAAACTTTAATGATGGTGGTGTAAGTTACTTTATTAAAAGTTAAAATAAAATATTGGTTTTATAATTACCTTGTAATCTCAATCATACAAATAATTAAAAAGTTCAACTAACTAATATAGTTGAAACCACTACATTGTTCTAGCACTAGTTTGAATCTACCAAAGTTATTTTTAGAGTGATTTTTAGTAAGTTGAAAAAAAAACATTATAAATTACTCTTGATTTTACATGCTAAATCATATTTTAGACTTGGAAAGGGTAATACATTTTTCATTTATAATATGATAAATGATTTTTTCTTCTTCTTTATTTATTTTAGCATTAAAATTATTTCTTATATATAACTTTGAGTGACTTTATTGTTTTTATAAGGTCAGATTTTTCAACACGGGTTTTTTTCGACTTTTTTGTTTTCAATTTCTCGACTTCTCGGTCTTTGATTTCTTTATTTTTCGGTCTTTGAATCTTTGGTTTCTCGCTCTTTGAGTCATTAACTTTTTAATTTTCAAGTATTTGGTAAAGGTATCTGCGATATACTTTCATATTTAAGTCTCTCTGTCTAATTAAAAAATATAAGTTCATAATTAAAATTATGTTATCTTTCGTCTTGGAATATTTGTGTATTTATAATAATTATGTTGGATTTTTAGTTGTACAAATAATTAGATCATACGCAATGAAACCTAATTGTCTTTTAATCATGATTTATAGATATTTAATATGAAATATTTATGAATAATGTATGTCATTAATCTTATATGTTGCTAAAAAAATACTTGTAATTTATCTATAAGTCAATGCAATGGAAACTTCGTCATCTCAATATCGATAATACATTTATTTTTTAATAATTAAAACAATGTTCACTTAATTTTTCATATCAATTAAATATAATATTTAATATGTCATGTCACATTATATCAACATTTAATTAAAAAATAAGTGTAGATGAGTTTGTTTGATTAACTTATCTTACTAGTACATTTATCTTTTAATAATTAAAACGACCTTCACTTAATTTTTCATGCGAATTGAATATAATATTTAGTATGTATTGTCACATTCTATCATCATTTAATTACAAAAGTCAATGTAGGGAATGAATTTGAGTAATTAACTTCTCTTCCTAACACTCTTTTACTTAAATTCTGAAAGGGAAATTTTAAACTCAAAATTTATAATTAATAAAAAAAATTAAAACTAATTATTAATAAAGTCGATAGATATTTTAAAATTATATGATTATTATTGAAAATATATTTTTAATTATGTATATTTCTAACAGTAGTTTCATTTAAAATGAGCCATCACGCGCGATATTTCAACCAACAATTTGTCCAACACTTTTATAGCATGAGGTCCACACTAACTCTATATCACATTATATTAAAAAAAATGTACATTAACTATAAAACAACTAAAAAAAATAAAAAATATACCATTAATTCTTGAATGATAAAAACATATTTAAACTTTGTGTTGGAGATGTCACATCGACTAGAGATTAGAGCTTTTCATTATATATAAGTGGGTGCAAACCTCAACTTCATGAGCCGGTTTTATGGGATTGAGTTAAAATCCACCTCGTAATATGGTATTAGAGCCATTTCGAGTCTATCCTAGCGAGCGTTTGTTGGACCTATCGTGTCACCCGCTATCTCATAAACCAATTTTATGGGATTGACTTAGGCTTAAAGTCCACGTTATGAGTATATTTTTTATTTTTTTATTATAATAATTAAAATAATTAAATGAATAAAATTATTAATATCAAATGAAATTATATTATTTTTCATTTTCTTCTCAAATTTATTTTTTATATTTATCTATTTTTTTTCATTTCCTCACTTTCCATCCTCTAATCTCATCCTCTAATCTTAATGAGATATAATTAAGATCAATGATACAGAGACAAAAACATATTCGTTATATTTATTATCTCAGATTAATTCTTTATAAATTTGACAAAAAAAAAAGTCTATTACAATATTTTGTAGATTAATATCATAAACCCTATTTTCACACATAGGATGGTGACCCTCTTGCATCCTAATTAATGCTAAAATGGAAACAAAACTCCAAATAAAAACATGTGTTTTTTCTCTCACTCGCTGTTATTAAGAACATAATTTATGAAATAACATTTAATTACACTGCCTAACATTTTAAATTTAATGGAATAAAAATATATAAAACTTTAATTATGTTGTGTGTTATTCTTTCTTTCTTTTTTATTAATTTATTATTTCAAAATTTAATTTACTTAACTAAGAAGGAAGTTTGTCTTAATCAGTATTTCTAATACATATACTTTATTTTATTTCCAAATTAATGTTCAAAAACATTACATTTAAGTTTAATTCTTCTAAGAGGTAGATTTCAAATCTAATCCAACTTTATAAAATCAACTTGTAATAAGGGTTGCACCCACTTATATAATATGAAATGTTTTAATCTCTATACAAATAATATGAGAATGAATATTTATTTTATTTGTTTGAAAAAAATTGATGAAGGGTCTCATACATTTAAACCCATTTTATCTAAAAATAAATAATTTGTATAATATGATATCAGAACCATCTAGAATTTATCATAACAATAGTTTATTGAACTTATCGTGTCACCCGTTATTGGACCGCTATCAGAATATATAGTTTCACGCACGACAACTTCATCTTGAGGGAGGTGTTGAAAATCCTACAACAACTAAAGATTAAAACATTTCATAATATATAAAAGATGCAAACCTCACCCTATAAACTAATTTTATTACAAATACAAATTTATTTATTTTTGTTATTTTTCACTACCTCACTATTCGAGCTCTTTAATATTTTTTTTTTATAATTAATGATAGGAGAATAAAAAACTAGATATGAGATGGGTTGTTAGGTTTGGGCGTGAGATAGCAATGAGGGACCACAGTTTGAGTTAGTTAAGCTTATTGACACACAATTCATACCAAAGTTTTGTGTTGAAGTAGTTGCCAATCACAACCACATAACTTTCAACCATTTCTCACAAACTCTTCATATCTTTGGTCCCACCATTTTACTTATTAATAATTCTAAACTTATATATATATATATTAAATAAAATACATGCATTATCTAAAGAGATAGATATACCTAGGTGGTGATATTTTAACATCTCATACAATAAAATACATACACTTTACATACTAATAAATTATTATTTTAATTATATTTATTTTATTTTTTAATTAAAAATATTATTATATTATTACAATTAGTTGTCAGATGTGTGTGGTTTATTTTGACACCCTCATGTTCCATCCTACATCCCACTAAATATTAATATTTTAATTATTTTTAAATTTTTAATTATGAAAAATATTTTAACATTTTACATTTGTCTATATTTTCATTAAGAAGATTTTTTTATTTTCTTAAAAAAAATTATTACAAATATTAATATTTTAGTATGGGTGTAAAGTGGAGGAACATGTCAAAATATCACCACCCAACTAAGAATAAACATTCAAAACATTGGAAGAAAAGAAAGTAATGCAATCTAGTTTTTAATTAAAAGTTAAAATGAAAAACAATTATTTTTTATTATATTATTTGAAAATATAATTATATAATATGTTGTAACTTAAATTATGTAAAAATTTAAACTAATTATAATCACAATAACTAATTTTGTAATAAATTATGTTAAGATACTTTATTTTTAAAAGTTAATTCTTCTAACAAAGTCAAATTTACTTTTTTTAGTTAGACAAGTTTTTTTTGTTTATTTAAAATTTTAGATTTTGACTTTTATTGAATGGGAATACATATGTTGACGTCTAAATATAGATATATTTTAAACTTATCTTATACCTATGAAATTTAAATATTCTTAAGGGTAAAAAATATTCAATACGAATCATATATAAAATATTAGTAAATATTTTTTAATCAACATTTTTTTTATGTGAATTCATGTATGATCGATATGTATATGAATGAGTTTCACGAACATTTTGAGTTATTTTCATTTAAAATTTTGAATTTTTTTTTTGGTTATTTACTTTTGTATTTGTTAATTATGTGGTAACGTATTATAATTATATTGTGTATGTGCCATGCACATCCTAAAGTATATTTTATGTTGTTTTTCAATAATAAATTTGGTACAAGCCCTCTTTTGATTTATAAAATAATTGTGGAATATTTTATGAATTATTATTATTCACTACAAATTATAGTAGTTAGAAAGGATAACATTTTTATTAAGAAATAAAGTTGTAAAACAAAAACAAAAGATGATTACAAAAGAATGTATATTGGTATATAATAGTATAAATAATAGATAACAATAACGATAATAATAATAATAATAAAATTGGTGTAATGATTATTTTATTCAATTTGAGTAACTAATTTAATATTATGATTAATGGTTAGAATGATAAAGTAATTTCAATTTAATACTTCTATAAGTAAATTACAATAATTATTTAATACTTAATTTTGTATATGCGGATAATTTTGGTTAATGTGTTCAACTTTGATTTATACATTTTTAAAATGATTTTTTTTTATATCATAATTTTAATTGTTTGATTTTGGTTCATGCATCTATTGCAATTTTAGTTGTTAACTTATCATCACATTTTGCACATTAAACCCTAAAAGGGACCAAGGTACGATTAAGCCCTAATAATGCAATAAAAAACCAATTTTATATTTATTTCCTTAAATTCTTACATATACTTGTTTATGCCTTTCAAGTTGAAGAAGTCTTTGCTTTCAATTAAAACGTTTTTAATTTTATACATATTTTAAAATTCAAAATAATTTTTGTATATAATTAAAAAAATGTTGGAATTTCTCAAGAATATTACTGATTTACTTAGCTACATACCCGTTAATTATCTTCCTAAAAGTTATATTACCTAACGAATTAATTGTTTATATGAAAATTTTCTGATAATCTTATTACAATTTAATTAATCTGGTAATTAATTTTACTCCTGATTTACATAAAATAATAAAATCAAATTTTGATTTTTCAATTTCGCATAATCTAAAAACTAAAAACCTAATTTCACATTAACCAACCCTAATCCCTAAATCTAAAAACTAATAACCAAATACCCTAATTTCACATTAAATTAAAAATCAAAATAAAAAGTTTTCTTACCTCCTTCAACTATAAGGAAATAAAATTTGAGTAAGATATATTTATTATGAAATGAATTTTAACTCAACCTCATAAGATTGATTTATATGGTGAGGTTTGCACCCACTTATAGACTATGAAGTGTCTTAATTTATAGTCGATGTGAGATCTGTAACACATCTCTTTCATGCTCAGACTACCAACTCGTGTGCGAGACTATATATTATGGGTAGTTGATAGCGACTAGATATGGAATGTCCAACAATATTAAACCACAACAATACTAAACCCTAATCCCTAAATCATAAACCCTAAACTCTAAACCTAAATCTTAAACCCTAAACCCTAAACCTAAACACACAATCATTTTCTTATCATTTCAAAAGTTCAAATCCTAATTCATCAATCACCCAAAAATCAAGATTAACATGAAATTCTCTACAACCCAAAAAAACTTCATTTGTATCCATGTGTCATCCAAGAGGAAACATTAGAAGGTGAAGAAACTTACTCTTACCAAGTTGAGATACAAAAGGAAGGAAGAAGAGAACCTTATAGAGATGGAGAGGAAGCAGAATGAGAGAAGTGAAGAAAAGTAGAAGAAGAAGGGACTTTTTATTTTTGTTTTAGAAAAATCAAATTATTTCATTGAATTGCTATATGCACCCTTACACTCGTAATCTCAATTTTTTTTTCATGTTTTTTTTTTTTTATTTCTATTGCAGCCCAACCTCTCTGGACCTAACTGTTTTTGCTATACATTCTTAACACTCCATAATCGCTATCTTCACCCCTCCCTTAATATATCTTTTATCGTCCAATACAAATTCTAAACCTAATCCATAAATATATATATATATATATATATATATATATATATATATATATACACACACACACAAACAAATTAAATAAAGTTGAAAGATATGTTAATTGAGACATAATGCTGAAAAAAAAGGCAAGTATGATAGACTAAAAACTGAGTATGCAATTTATGAAACTAAGCAAAAATAAATATAATTGATTATTTTAAAGCAGTCCTTCTCTCTCATTTTTCCAATAAATTGTTATGATGCTTTCACATATTTTTTAAAAATATTTTTCTATATTTAATCCTTTTTTAACCATTTATCTTCTCTTATTTTCATTTTCATTTTCTTATTTGTTCTTGTTCTTATTTATCCTCTTTTAACAGTGGAGAAGAAATACAAATTACAATGGTATAAACACAATTTAAGAATGAGTTCTGATACCTTGAAAACCAGCACCAGATTACAATTAATTTTTTTTTATTAAAATAGAACAATTTTATTAAGATTTTCTTTTCTCCTTCTGATATTCATTTTATAACTTCTTATTGTATGTTTTTACCATCTGTTTGTGCCTTATTCTATGTTCTAAAAAAATTGTACTATGTATGTATAGCACAGTACTAGAGACCAACCTTACCTTTCTCTTATGGCTGGGAACTCAAAAGCACAAAAGTTTTGAAAAAGATAAAAAAAAAGGTATTTGATTTGATTTGATTTACTTCAATTTTTGTGGTTCACATTCCTTTGGAATATTCTGTGTCTTACTTACTCATCTTTTGCAGCATAGAGTAGTACAATCACAGTACAACACAAGGTATTCTTACTTTTGATTTTTGTCATCTGATTATCATTGGAGGATCTGATTTCTGTCATCTGATTATAATAGGAGGCCAAACTCAGCCAAAGTTTTAATCTTTTTTGTAATTCTGATTACTATTATTCTGTAATTTCTGCATCAACTTGAGGGGTGCAAATGGCTTCCATTGTTGCAAGCTTGTTGCCACCATTGCTGCTTCCTGCTAGAAATTCACACCCAGGAACCTTCCCAACTTCCTCTGTTTCTCTTCTTTCAGGTAACCCTTATCCTTTTCTTTTGTTTTTGCTTTTCTTTCAATGTTGAGATTTGTGCTCCATTGCCACCACAGGGTTTTTATCTACCCTTAGGCTTTTTAATTTTTCAAGCATTCTTGGTTTGAGTCAAAGTGAAATCACTGAGAAGCTGAACTGGGAAGTTCAGTTTCAAAGAGAAATTTTTGATTGTGCATGAGGTATTCATGAAGGAGAAATAATCAGGTTTTCCTCTGCAGTCAAATGATCTCATTGAACTGTAAAATCACATGCATGGATTTGGAATTTGGCAATTGTCTGCCTCTAGAAATTAAAATTTAACGGGAAATCTCAGTGTGAGTGATTTTTTGGCATGATTGTGCACTATGTAAATAAAATTTATGAGATTTTGGCATTGGGTTCTATCCTGTTAAGTCATTGGTGCATAATGTATGTTACTTGTATTCTTTTCATACACAAAGAGGTCAATTTTGATCTACATTGGCTTACTGTTGTGTGAAAAAAATTGCTGAGTATTGATTACATATAACTTCTGCTGATTTGTGTTATCACTTATGTATCAGATTCTTAATTTTCATTCTTCTGCTCACATCACAGGGAGACGGAGTAATGTTTCTTTTGTTGTGAAGGCTTCTGGGGAAAGTTCTGAATCTTCAACTTCCCTTACTGTTTTTAAGTCTGTTCAGAATGTTGTGAGTTACTCCTTTCAATCTCCTCCACCTTGTCCCTCTTTCAAAGTGACACAGAAGGTACCATATATCTAAGTTTCTGTTTGCTGATTTTAAAACAGTGGGATCAACCAGAGGACCGATTGGGACTTTTTGGGTTGGGATTTGCAGCTGTAGCAGCTTTTTGGGCATCAACAAATTTGGTTGCTGTAAGATTTGCCATTTTCAGTGTTTTGGAATGGCTACATGATTGGATTTTTTTGGATATGATGTACCCATATTAGATATTCATGTATCTGACACAGCTATGCAACTTTTCTTAAAATGTGTAGGATAAGGATTCAGCAATTTGGTATTGGATACAGTTAAAATTTGATAAAGCATAATAAGTATATGATTGTCACCATTACTAAAATCAATAGAAGTTATAGATCATTGTCAACTCATTTACTAAGAGTAGTGAGATTTCAATCCTATTCTCTTCTCGAGAATCATCCTTATAGAGGATAATTTCTGTTTTTGGTTCACCAAGAGACAATGTTTCTATGTTTCTATCTTATTATGTACACTTTTATGTTCCATAACTTGTTGTATTAGCTTTTCATTTTCATAGCATTTTTTAAAGGTTTGGATACTTTTTATTGATATGCATTGGTAAAATATCCAAAACTATATGTTTCAAGTTAATCAATATTGATATGTGATGCAAGTGCAAGTGCAAGTGCTTCATAGAACATGGGCTGAAATGGCCACTGCTAGAAAAAAATTGATCTGATGGTAGAAGAACAAGTCCATTGGGGTTATAACAGTTTGAAAGTGCCATTCCTTCAAGTGAAAACTGCTTCACAATGACATTCCTTCTTCCTTTTTTGATTGTATCTACATATTTTTACCATGAAAAACAAGTGTCTGTGGATTTTATCCAAAGGCTTGCACCCTACTGATTTTGTTTTTGTCATTTTTGTATGCAGGCTGTTGACAAATTGCCACTTTTCCCAACTGTATTTGAACTAATTGGAATATTTTACTCTTTGGTAAGTGCTGTGCTGCAGAATTCAGATTTGTTTCTGTTAATATCAGTTATTTAAATTTGGCAAGTAATTTAAACTTTTCCTTTTTATTTCAGTGGTTTTCTTATCGCTATCTCATATTCAAGCCTGACCGGTAAGCATTTTGGTCCCCTTCATTCTGATTTTCATCACTGCTTTGCTTAATATTAAGCACATCAAAAGATTAAGACCTCTAATTTCATCAAAAAGATTGTGTAAAGTAAAAGAAAAATTTGCTATGGATTACATTTACAGTAAAAGACCTTTCAATTTCAACCACTATAAAATGTTGATAATTAGCTACATAATAAAGAGATTAATCTCACATAGTGAAGTTTTTCTTTATACAAATTAGACCATTAGGTGACCCGGAAGGAACCAAAGGGAGGAAACCATACTAGAGACCGCGGTTAAGGAGAAATGTTTTGAATCTCTTTCTTTTGTTTTGGTGCATGTAATGGCATGACTGACTAATTTTTTCATTTGAAATTGAGAGTAATCGGTTCAAACTCTTATGTATTTTGGTGGTAATTATATATTAATTTTTGTTCCTCTTTGAAAAAAAAAGTTAGACCATTCACTGATTTTTTTTTCAATAGAAATCCCAGTGAAAAGGTTTACCTTCAAAAGCACTCAGTTTGGAAGCAACTTCACTTGAATTTTTCTTATTACAGGGAAGAGTTTTTTCAAATCTTGAACAAGGTAGCAACAGATATCTTGGGCCAGTAAGATGTGCTACCAAAATGCTATGCTAGACTGGGAGGAAAAGCTGGTCAAGGAAGGGAAGGGAAAGGAGGCTTTCACTGTCACCACTCCTATCGTGAATATGTCAGTGCAAAGATTGTTTATGTGGTTGTGGTTTAAGATCACTGCATTACATCAATGAATTAAAGCTTGCTTTTTTTGTGTTGGGTTGCTTCTTTGTATACAATTTTGATGAAGTTCCTTGAGCATGAAACTAGTAAGAGTAAACTAGCCTAAATAATGTCCAGACTTAGAAAAACCAGAACAAATAAAAGAGGAATAAGTGAACTTTAAACCTAACCCAACTTCATAAAACTGACTTATAAGATGAGGTTTACACTTACATATATACTATGAAATGTCATAACCTTTGGTCGATGTGGAATCTCTAACCGGAATTGTTCACTATCGCAGTTTTAACCAGTGTGAATGTTTTAAAGCGTTCACAATTGCAATACTTTAGTTGAACATGTTTGTAATATGATGGGTTGACTTAGAAATCAGCTTTAAAGCAGATGAACATGAATCATTTTTTTAACTTTATGTACTTAAAATCTATCATTTTTTACCTTTGTGATCTTCTTCACGCTTCAAATTTCTTCTAGAAGTTATCAAACAATGAATTGCCCAACCAGAGATGGGGATGAGGGGTATTGCCAATTTGCCAACTCCCACCACCATGTGTTCATAATTTCAGCAAAAAGGAAAGAAAATCGTTTGGTTCTTTATTCAAATAATGCCATTTTCCACCTTGGTGGGTTGGTTGAGGAATGTGTGCTTTGCTTTTGCCTAACAAAAACAATTGTTTAATACCCACCTTGATCATGTCAAACTTGTTTCTTTTAAATAATTTTTTATTCTTGTACTATAAAGGTGAAACTGAATTTTGTCAACAAATTTTAGATTTCATGGGTGTTTTTTTAAATATATTTTTCGTTCATGTAGTATAAAGTGAAATTGAATGTTGTCCTATACAAATTTTAGATCTCATGAGTGTTCTTTTAAATATATTTTTCGTTATTTATTATAAAACGAAACTGATTTTTGTCTTTAGTACAAATCTTACACCATATCGGTACTTGTAGTAAGAAAATTATTAAAATGAATCATTTTCAGTTTTTTTTTTTTTATCATGGTAACAAATGAATTTAACGTGGACAGTATTATAATATTATAATTATACCTCAATAATAAATTAATCTGAAATAATTTAAGATCTTAGTCCATATTAAAATAAAAAAGAGTGTCAGACTCGTTCTAATAGTTTCATTATTATATGTATTCATAAGATTTAAAATTTAGACTATGAATAAAAATTAATTTAGCGTAAAAATATATAATCGTAAAATATATTTAACCCTTTTAAAAGTTATTGTGTTGTGTTTGATAAGATATTGTGTAATTTTCTTTAGATTGAAAATAATGATGTTATGTCTGATAGATTCATAGAATTACATTAAGCTTTTAGCTATAAATAAGAAGAAGAAGAAGGAAGGCACAATCAGTGTTTTGTGTGAGAAATAAAAGCACTTTTTGGAAAACTAGTAGTTCAGTGATCCTGATAGCTTATGGAGTTATTATTCTTAATTCTTAATAGTATTATGGCATCTCCAGATGAAATGCTTGTTTTTATATAATTAAAATTTGTCATAATATTTTTTAAATAAGCTATATATAATAGCAGATAAATATATTTAGATATATCAATTATATTTTAAATATATGATGAATAAAATAAATTGTGATGTAGGATTTTAATTATTAATGATTTTTAAAAAAAATTGAAATTTAGTGATAAAGGAAAAAAAATAAAGATTGGAAGTAAATATAGTAAAAATATTAATACGCACGATGAATATATGTCTAATATATAAAATGTAAGACAAGGAAATACAGACCTATATAATATATAATTGTAAATTATATAAATTGACAATAATATATAATTGTAAATTATATAAATTGACAATAAAGATTTATATCCACACATTTTTTTTTAACAAAAAGATATTTTTCATAATTGTAATTCAAAAGAATTTGTTTCTTATTTCTATAGTCATAATAAAAATTAATACAATAAATTTAAATTTTTAAAAAATTAATATATTTTTTTTTAAAATTGTATTAGAATAATGATAAAAATATCAAAAATTTAATAAATATGTTTTGACTTAACAATACGTGTACTACAGATATTATATGAATGTCGGTGTATTAACACAGTGATCGAGCCTCAAATTTCTAAATGTAATAATTTGAGATAGTTACAATTTTTTCATGATTGATTATGAAATACGCATTTGAATGAAATAAAACAGCATTACAAATTACATTCGATTAAAAAGTAATACTAAATCCCTGTTCTTCTGGAAGCTCTCCCAATGTTTAGTGGTGAAAAATAAAATGAAGGAAAAGAAAAAAAACTTGAAATTAAAAAGTAAAACAAAAAAAAAGCTTAATTTTTTTCTTATTTTTCTTGGATCAAACAAAGAAAAAAATTGTTATCTACAATATTTTTTTCTCTGTACACTGTTTGTTCTGTCGCAAAACTCGCACATTATTGTTACAAGCAAATGCAAATGAAATCCTTGCCAAATTTGGAGTCTTCTTCTACTTCTTCGCTAGCACATGATATCAGAAACAGACACCAGAACTGTAGAATCTGCCACATGTCCAAAAAGGTTGTTCTTTCTCTTTCTTTTTTGTATTAATCTTAACTTGTATATGCTTCATCGTGCATATGCGTATACGTATACACATGTGTGTGCGAAATCTATGGTGTGTTTCTTCTTTTGACCAGGACTGCTTCTCCTACTGACACGTGCCATTGTCCTCAACTGCCATAATCACACTTCACTCTTTTTTTCTTGTTCATTTGCATCCATCTCTCTGCATTTCTAACGCCATTCCAAATTCTTCATCTCGCACCAACGAGGTACCCACCTTTCAATTTTCTCTCGCACTTCTCATTTGTTATTTTTCCTGTGTTGGGTACCTTGCATTTTAGGAAAGTTTAGTTTTTTCTGTGATTGGGGTGGCCAGTGAGAGAAGCGAGCCTTCTTCATTTTTTGTGATTTTTTTCAAATAAATAAAACCCCTTTTGAACAAAACATAACTGATAACGGTGAGATTTGGGTTCCCCCTCACCGTTTTAGGGGAATGACGTGCATGGAAAAATAATGGTAGAAGTGACATCATGTGATTGAAAATGAAGTTCTGGGGGTGTCAGATCTGAGAATTTTTTGCAATCCTATTGTTGAGATTGGTGCGGTGTTGTGCTTGATGTTGTTGCTAATGCCTTGTGCTGCAATGCAACTGATGTTGTTGTTGTGATGATGCAATAGTGTAGTACTCTCTGGCGAATTTTGGAGAAGTTATCTATCGTTTTGCCATGCGAGGAAGGCAACGGGTAGCATCCAAGGATCACATACTTGGCCAGGATAAAGATGAAAATTTAGGTACCTTGGTTTTCTTTTGATCTTCTTCATGTATATGCTTTTCTTTTTAGAGATTATGCATTGATAGTGTATTTTACACTGTCAACCAATCGCATATCACTGTCCATGATACTTTTGAAAGTTATGTTAATGATGATTTGTGGTTGGTTGATGGTGTAAAACTATTTTAGATTGGAAGTGTTTATCTATTAAGCTCTTCTTTTTATTACTAATACAGTTAAACTAAGGTCTTGCTCGATTACTATTTTCTAAAATTTGTCTGTCTTCTATTGAACATATTTGAAAGTGTTTGGTTATTCTTTTGTTTTCTAGAAGTTTTTCTCCGAAGAGCTTAAACATACTAATTTAAGAAGAAAAAAAGAGAATATAAGAGAAAATCTCTCAACTTATACATTTGGGATGGCAAGTTGATCGCTGAGTTGTGCGGAATTGCTTTAGGAAACAATTTCTAAAACAAGAAAGTTAGTAGGAAATCAATCATGCACTAAGTAGTTGCATTTTATAATTTAAAACATTAGATTTCTTGAGTTTGTATTTGAGTGATTTCACGACCATGGTTCAAGTGCAGTTGGATTCAGATCCCTTGACAAGTTTTGGATTCAAACTTTGTGGATGAAGAAAATTTGCTTTGGAGGAGAAACCCCACAATAGGTTGTATTTCATCAAAACTAGTAGATACTTTACACCATTGTCGTGATAATCCAAAAGAGATATAAAATATACTACAAATTGGATATATCAGCAGAGACTGAACTCAACATTCAGGCAAAAATAGAAATGACTACAAATCAATTCAGCCATAGTATCCTCATTACATATTACATAATCATATATGTTTTTCTGTGCTTTTCTTGAATCTCACAGATGAATATACATACATTTTTCTGAAAGCGCAGTGAGGGTATATATATTTGATGAGTATTGATTCATGTAGCGTATTGGGTACACATTTTAGCAACCCATTTCATGTACGAGCTTGTGAAATTTGGTTTGACACCGAGAGAAAAAATATGCATGAATAATTAAGAACAAAAAAGTCAACTAACAGTGAGCTTATGTGTAATTCAAATTCTTATTTTTTTTCTATAGGGAGAGAGAATGCCAAAGAAGTGTTCAATGCTTTTTTGGTAATTTTTTATATCCCAATTGGAGAATTTGGTTTGTTTGTAACAATATCTCCAATGCCAAAATCTTAACAGAAGTCTTAAATTTAAGCACCAGGCCTTGTAAGATATACCCATTGGAGTTGGTTGATGTGCCATGATGGGGTTCTTAGAATTAAGAACCAGGTCTCGAGTAAGACACTAAGTCTAAAATATATAAACTAGGTCCGTATTAAATTAATATTTAATTAAAAAATTAATTAGTATTTTAAGTTGTCAAAAAGTGAAGTGCAAAAAAAAGTGGATTGCTTATAATATCCCATCATTGGAGCAAATGTTGTAAAACAGTAGTGTGGGTTGCTTAGGAGTGATGTGGGACACATTTAAAGTGAAATAAATTCCTTTGCAAGTTGCTTATTACAACTTCCATTGAAGAAGCTATAATGGTATCACTGACAGAAGAATTTTGTTCATCATAGCTTCAGTGCGTATACAGAATGCCAAACCATGTTGGTGGCGCTCTTTTCGGCATGTACTTGTGGCTTCTCTTTCTTCCTTCTTGTATGGATACCATATTGGGTATGTTCTTTTACACCAAAGCTTGATTCACATTCATTTTTTTGTATGTAGGCAATATCTGATTTTCTTATTGCTATTGCCAATGCAGAGTAGTGAATGAAACATTAGAAAGCATTTCTGTAGATCTTGGATTTAGTGGGAATACAATGGCAGAAGGTAGTTCATCTTAATTTGATGACAAACGTCAATGTCTTTACCATGTTTGACATCTAAATATTTATCTACTTTCTTTTATTTTTATTTTGATGAAGGTCTTGTAGTAAGTGTATGTTTAGGAGGTGCTTTTATTGGATCTCTGTTCAGTGGATGGATTGCAGATGGTGTTGGGCGTAGAAGAAGTTTCCAGTTGTGTGCTTTACCTATGATAATTGGGGCTGGGATGAGGTATCAGCTGCTTAAGTTAAATTAATTTCCCTTTCATTACTTGTGTCACCCTGCCTTCTTGTGCAATAAAATTTGCATTTTATTGGTACAACTGATGTACAGAAGCTATATTGTTCATTATGATATATATATAACTACCGTTTCTTAGTCAAAATTCTATCTGGTTTCATATTTTTGAGTTTGGACTTCATTGTTCCTCCCTTTGTGGGAACTGGGCAATGTTAACCAATTTGAAAAGCCTTGTTTCTTCAGTGAAAAAAATGTCTAATCAATTTTCTTTTATGATCACTCACTGATAACTTTCTTGAATCCTGACATTTATCTATTCTTTAGGAAGGTTGGAAAAGAGGGGTAAAATCTGTTAAGGGAAATGATAAAAAACTGGGAGTGGGAGAGGGGACTTAGCCCATCAATCAGTAGGAATCAGGGCCTTATTGGTTAGGGCAAGGAGAATGCATTGGAGACCCTTGAAATTCTGTAGTATTTCTATCTTTATTTTTCTGTTTTCAGTATGGAGAAGGATTTTTCCCATTGAAGATTTATAGTCAGTAGTTTCTTATTTTAAAATGGGATCCTGTCACAAGGATTCAAAAGGTTTCTATTTTCTGTCTTAAGTTTGAATATCTTTTTTCAACTTATTGTTGATATACAACTATTAAATATTATCTCCGAATGAATTTGGAAAAGTGGGGAATTTGAGAAATTACTTTACAACTTTAATAAACAAAGAAAACCCTTCCTGAAGCTTTGTTTTTTTTAATATATTTTTATTGTTAATGTTACCTCGCTAATTGTTTTCAAATTAATGCCATCCCATTCCACGATGTTTTCTACAAAAAACAGAAGATAAACCACGAGGGGGAAAGGGAGAATGAGAAAGAAGGAAAGAAAAAGGGTCCTCACATATACAATAAAACAGCAGATAAAGTTATGAACTTACTATTCACAACTTTTGCAGTGCAACAGCAAAAACTCTGTGGGGCATGCTTCTGGGAAGGTTATTTGTTGGTACTGGAATGGGACTTGGCCCACCTGTTGCAGCTCTTTATGTGGCTGAGGTATATTAGATGATATTAGCAATTTTGTTTCTCTACAGTTTGAGATCATTATATTTTTCAGTAGAGGTTTTTTCTTCTTAACTTGCCACTTGCACTTATAGGTCTCACCTCCAGCTGTTCGAGGTGCTTTTGGAGCCTTAACCCAAATTGCAACATGTCTTGGCCTCATGGGCTCTTTCTTTATTGGAATCCCAGCAAAGGAAATAGTTGGTTGGTATGGAAAGCTAAAGAGGCTTGGTGAAATTTGTGAACATATATTTATTATAGCCTTATAGGGCAATTCAATTTCAATTACTTTTTTGCTCATATTTTTTGAAAGGTTGTATTTTATGCGGAAATTATGTGCTCAGGTGGCGAATTTGTTTCTGGGTATCTATCGTTCCTGCTGCAATGCTTGCCCTTTTTATGGAGATCTGTGCAGAGAGTCCTCATTGGCTTTTCAAGGTTACATAATTGCCATGTGTTTAAAACTATCAAGAACTTTCAATTACTAAGACTAATTGTCATGACATAATTTAATGTATTTACTTTCAACTATTTTGGATCATTTTTGGGAGGTTGATTGCCTGATTGTAATTTTTTTTTTATCCCAACCATGGCCTATGGATATTTAATTTTTAATTTGATCTTTGATGATATATAAAGTTTAATGTTTCACTTGTATACTTAAGAGGTAGAGAGGTAATAAAAAGTTAGAAACTATCATGTCTTATAGTTTCTAATTTATATTTCTTTTACTTTTTTGTTTAACTTGATTCTGAAGAGGGCTTTTGAAGGGCTCTTTATTTGATACCCCTTCACACAACAATGTTTTGCTGATAGGGTGCTATTGAAATACTACTCTATTGGTGGTGCCTGCCTTCTGTTTGACTCTGTAGTTTCTTTTTCTTTAAGACTAAAAAAAGGAGATTCTGAGTTTCCTTCTCCCAATGATTAATTCCCTTTTAAAAATAAATAGATATACCCTTCCTCATGTTTATTTTTTAACTTGTTATTGACTTTCTGTATTTTTTGTTTCACAAGAAGAATTCCAAGGGTCTCCTCCTCCCTTGTGTCTATTTTTCGTATTTGTTTCCTTTTTTTATCGATTAAGGTTCTTTTTTCTACGCAAACACTCATACTTCTTTTATTTTGTTCAGATAGGAAGAACCACTGAAGCTGAAGCTGAATTTGAGAAGCTCTTGGGAGGAGTACATGTGAAACCTGCAATGACTGAACTGTCAAAGTCTGACAGAGGTGATGCATCTGATACAGTAACACTTTCAGATTTAATCTGTGGCCGCCATTTCAGAGGTACATAACTACACATCTTAATTTTTTATTCTAATGAAACAGTAGGTGTATCTTTTAGAGGGTTGCTTAATCATATCATAATTTATAAAATCATTTGTTTTGCAATAGTATATGGTTGTTATGTGTCTTTTTTATAGTTGCTAAATTACTCAATGCATTTTGCAGTGATGTTCATTGGATCTACGCTTTTTGCGTTGCAGCAGCTATCTGGCATAAATGCTGTTTTTTATTTCTCCTCAACTGTCTTTGAAAGTTTTGGTGTACCATCTGATATTGCAAACACATGTGTAGGAGTCTGCAATTTACTGGGTATTGTATGGCTTATCTCCTTTATTTTTTTATTTGTTGATTTGCAATTGCTGTTTATTCCTCTAAACCTTCTCGTGTAATACCTCTTCAGGGTCTGTTATTGCAATGATTCTGATGGATAAACTAGGAAGGAAAATGCTTCTCCTGGGTAGCTTTCTGGGCATGGTAGGAAGGAAAAATGAAAGTTGTTCCTTTGTTGAATGAATCTCTTTTAAACTTGAATATTACATGAACAAAATTTCGTAGGACACATGGTTTTAGAAAATTCAAACTAAATTGTAGTCATCTACTATTCAGTAATTACTTTAATTATTAATTTATTGGATTCCACATGAATTAACTTCCACCAGAATTAGGAAGGCACCATAATCATTCAGCTTCCAAACAACATTTTTGGACACCAAATTGCTAAGTTTCAAACCCCCCTCCTTTGGCATGCAACGTAACTCCCATTTGCCTAGGTCTGTAAAAATGGACAGAGAATGTAAATTGGAATGGTGGCCAATGAAACCTGAAATGGGAAATGGGAAAGCTTTCCTGATAGTTTTGTGGGATTTAGGTAGGGTGTACTTGGTAGCCAATTATTGGGAAGAAAAATGTTCAAATAATGAAATTATCTTTCTTGTATTGGAATAGTGTCCAAATATATGCAAGAGGATAGTTTCTCTATCATGATTTCGGGACCGAAATGTAGCACCATGAAGTTAGGAATTAGGATTGAGTCTATATTTACATAGCTAATAAAAGAAAGACAAAAATACTAGCTTAGTTGGAATAATCAGGAAAAATACACTCATAAAATTTGTATAGCAACCATCCAGATTAAGACTTGATTGTTTAAGCAGAATCTCCTGTAGTTTTCGTTGAAAATTGAAAATCCAACCAATTTTTTTGTGCTCAATACATAGCCAATTGCTTTCAATTCATAAGTCACTTGCTTGTTTTCCCTTTTTAGCAAGCTCATCAAGAGTATGACTTCATTTTTGCACTCTCCTCTCTTGAGTTTTCCTACAATAATTAGCGAAGAAATCTAAGCTATTCTATGATGCAGTTTAAAAGTTGGATTTCTTTCCAATTACTATTGTTTCTACTAATTTCTATAAGCTACGTGATGAGAATTATATAACCTGATTTTTACCTATTTTCTTGTTTAGGCCTTCACAATGGGTCTACAAGCCATTGCTGGAAGTTCTTTTGCTTCAGGATTTGGAGCAATGTATCTATCTGTCGGTGGCATGTTACTGTGAGTGGTCAGAAATTCAACTTGCATTTGTTGGGGGGTGCACACCCCTTGCTATTCAGCCAATGTTTTTCTGAAATTCATAACCCGTGTCTTTAGTTTGTCACTATCAGATGCACAAGTAAATTACAATCTCATTTTATCCACAGAATCACAGGTCACTGAATCTAATGCAACTTTTTGAATATTAACTATACTTTGAAAAGTTTGCATGGTTTATTTCGAAATTAACTTGTGCATTGATTGTTAGACACCTTATGAATCGGTACATTCCTTTGTTTGACTGTAAAACTACTGAACAAGTTATGAATCTCTATGAATTTGAGAGTTCTTGTTTCAAGATATATGTTGCTAATTGTAAAATGGACAACACAGGTTTGTGCTTTCATTTGCTTTTGGCGCTGGTCCAGTTCCTTGTCTTGTCATGTCTGAAATGCTACCCGGCAATATTAGAGCAAAGGCAATGGCCATTTGCCTGGCTGTACATTGGGTAATTGTCTTCTCAAGTTTTCTTATATTTCATCTTAACTTTCATTTAACTTGTTTTGAACTTTTGGTGTACTTATGAACTTGAAATCTTTAGCTGTGTTTAGTGGCAGTAAATATTGTATGATGTTTACATTTTAAAACTAAATTCTGTATAAATATTGGAGGATCTCTGGTGGTGCACTTGTATTAAGTAAGGTTGTTTTAGGTCTGAATTTGACCTGAAGGTAAGAGATAATTAGTATCCGGAACATATTGCACCACAAGAAAATCATTATATAACAACCAAATATAGAGACAAAAAGTAATTAGTCACTATATTGACTAAATTAGATACTATTTTAGAAACTAAAAAAATATTGGTATCCAACCAGAGTGATTTCTATTACTAATAAGAATTTATAAAATGGTTCTAAATTGGTATCTAAATTAGTTATCAATGTTTTAGCTACTAATATTTTAGATTCATAATTAGTCTTTAGTAGAAAATAATTTAGAATATAATGTAGTTAGTAGCTAATGGTTAGATATCAATTTAGAAATTACTTTAAATACCAATAGTTTTTTAGTTTATAGAATGGTCTCTAATCGAGTTAACATAGTAACTAATTGTTCTTGTCTCTAAAATTAGTTTCTATTTAATGATTTTCTTGTAGTGTTGTATACTAATTAGAAATACTTCGATATTTCCTCTAGTTAAGTTCAGGAGCAGGTTCTACATCAAATACAACATACATGTCTAAGTTTTGGCCTTTTAGATTATATCAGTGTCATTTGGTTTGGCTCCTCCAAGTTACCATGTTCTCTAAGATTGTAAACATTTGTTTTAACAGGCCATAAACTTCTGCGTGGGTCTATTTTTTTTGCGCTTGCTGGAGCTAATTGGTGCTCAAGTTCTGTATAGTATTTTTGGTTCATTTTGTTTGATAGCAGTGGTGTTTGTGAAGAAATATATTCTGGAAACAAAAGGGAAGTCACTTCAGGAAATTGAAATTGCACTTCTTGCACAAGAAGCAAGCTAAACAAACTAAAGTGGTATCATGGACAAGGTATAGCCATATTTTTATTTGTTGAGTTAGTTCTATAAGCTAAAATTAGCTTACATAAAAAGTTCAAAATGAGATTTTATAATGTTATGAGAAAATTTCTCAGAACAAATTTATTTATAATTTAAAATTTTAACTTGGACAAAGAGGTCTAAGTCTGTGCTACACTTCACAAAATAGTTGCTTAATTCAGTATGTAATTCAAATCATTCAAATTGTTTTTTGGGTAGTCTTAATCTACTTATGATTCTTCATCTCACTGATTTGCAGGAAAATTTGTGGTTTGGTTGCATGGGGTCAAGTTTTTGAGCCTTTGATCATCTCATGCTATGTTTGAGTCTTTGTTCTGGTGCTCACTTAAAGGCATATGTAAATTTTAGAGTTATTTTTTTCAGACAAATGGTGAACACATTACAGTTGATACTTCTGGGGCGATGTAATTGCTAATTACATAATTGATATCACAGTTTTACTTTCATATGAACATGATATGATAAAAGTAAATCAAACTGATGGATTTTTATTACAGTAAGAAGCTGGTTGTTCTTATTCAGAAAATCCATGACCTGTTGAATGGTACTACTACGCTTTTGTTAAGAAGGGTGTGTCTCACTCAGCATGTTAATTTCATTTCTTGGAATTCTACTACCTTAAGATTCACGTCTTTTAAATGGTGTCTTCGTCTCAGACACATGTATTCGACACTACGACACTTGTAAGACATGTATAGGTATGAAGTGTCTAATTAAAAAAAATATTTGTTGAATTTTTGATAATTTTAGTACGATTTTAAACAATTTTAAAAAAAGGAAATACATTAATTTTCTAAAAAATTTAAATTTTATTGTATAAATTTTATTATGATTATAAAATAATGAACAAATCATTTTGAACTACTCACGAGAAACATTTTTCTGTTAATAAAAACTAAAACATACTTCTGTACATAAATTTTTATTGTCAATTTATATAATTCATAATTATATAATATATAGGTCTCGGTTCCCGTTTTCTACATTTTAGAGATTATACATATTTCTGTGCATGTATTCGTATCGTATTAATATCCATGCTAGGATATCGTATTAGTGTCCGTGCTAGGTTAGGTTGGTACAACTTAATTGTCTGATGAATATGTTTGAATGATTGTAAAGCCCTGAATTTGATTTGTTTTCATGAATAAAAAAATGTCATAGCTGATGTTTTCTAACTGCTAATCCATTCTTATGGAAAAAAGATTCAGCTTTGAGAGCTTTTAAATTTATTGAGGTTGTGTTAAATTAGTTTGAAAGATATATGAGAAGAAGCAATCGTCATTATATATGGGGAATTCACTTTTGAATGACACTATTTTTTTTTTTTTAAACGAACAAATAAATAAAATGTATTTTAGAAATATCTTAACCCTTATAAAAAATAACAACCTAACACTTCCTCTAACCTCCTTACACAAACAAAAATATCTGAAACTCTTTTTTCTAATCTCATTACACAAATAAAAGTATCTCAAACATTGTCTTTCGTACAAACACAGACACGTGTAAAGATAAACCATTAAAATTAAACTATTAAAACTCCTCTACTCATGAAATAGACCTCCTAGTTTTGAATGACCCTATATGTGAGACTACTCCAACACCAAGCACTTAATACAAGCACGTGGCACCATATAAACCATGTTTGTTTATAGGTTGAGCCAAAAAAAAGGAAGGGGAAAGTGAGGGAATAGAGCTTGTTCAATCCTTGTCACACAATAGCTTCCACCCAAACATGTTAGGTGACATAAGATAGCATTGATTCCTAGGCTATGGTATTGTCACTTTCATTTGCTTTCCAATATGCAATTACTATTTCAAAGCTTTCTCAGATAACACCTCAATGCAACTTGTTGCTTGGACTTATATGAATTTATGAGTAATACTAATCATTTATGAGTTTAATAGGTTGGTCTTTTAATTTATTGCTTTGTCTTCAGTTTGCTCCCTATTTTTAAAGATTCATTTTATTCTTAAAAATCTTTTAAGTTTTTTAAAAAGGTTTATTTTGGTGTTTTCGTTACAAAGTTAATGAATAATATTATATAGTTTGATATGAATATTAAAGTAAACCTTAAACCCTAAACCCTAAAAGAAAATCATGAAATATAAATCAATTTTTAGAAACCAAAATAATTAGTTGCAATAGTAACTGAATTAGAGATATTTTAGAAACTAAAAAAAATTGGTTTCTAAATTAGTTTCTATTATTGTTAAATAGTTTCTAAATTGGTCTCTAATTAGCAACCAAGGTTTTAAAGACCAATTTAGAAATTATTTAACAATAATAAAAACTAATTTAGAAACCAGTTTTTTTTTTTAGTTTCTAAAATGGTCTCTAATTTAGTTACTATTGCAACTAATTATTTTAGTCTCTAAAATTTGGTTTCTATTTCGTGATTTTCTTGTAGTGTTATGTGCTTGTATATGTTATTGGGTTGGTATAATATTTCTAAATTTGCAATATATTTTATCACCGAAAATTTGGAATTAATATTATCATATCAATATGAAATTCCACCCAATTTTTCAGTGAAATGATGATGCAAAATGATGAAAATAACTTTAAATAAAAGAATAGTGCGAATAAAAAAAATATTTTTTTTTGATGCATTTTCAATTTTTGTAATGGATTTTCTTTTCTGAAATGCATTTTTTACATTTCAGATTTATTTTTTTCATAATGAGATTTTGAGTTTTGAATTATATTTTTTTAATTTAAAATTTTTAAATCTAAAGAATAACTTTATAAAATTTAGAAGATAATGGTGCTATTCAAATTGTTATGATGGAGAAAGAATTTGTCTTAATGTTATTGATTAAGATGATTACATGAGATAGTAACTTCAAAGCTATTGGTTTTACAACAATATTGCCAACATGGAAATCTACTCAGCAACACACATGAATATATAATAATAATAATAGTAATAATATAAAATTATAGTAATGTTTTTCACTAGTTTTATGACGAAAATAATTAAAACGAACTATTTTAAAAATTTTAACTTTTTTATACTAATGAAATAGATATTGTTTGATGTCAATACAATAAAAAAAATCGTAGTTAATAAAAAAAGAGGCAAAGAAAGAATATAAAATAGAAAAAGAAAGAGAGAGTGATTTTTTTTTTCTATTTCTTATGACTAATCAATATAAGACTTATTCTATTTCTTCCTTACATCTATTTCTTTTTTTCTATTTTCTAATAAAATACTATAATATTTATTATAAAATTTAACTAATTTATCTCCCTCACACATATTATAAAATGATTTATTATACTTTTTTTTAGAAAAGTTAAATAATATTATAAACACACGTTGACTCACTCAGTCAATCTTATTTACCATTATTATTTTAAAATGTTTCGTATTAAAATTTAGGCGTATAATTGAAAATAATATATAAAATGTATTTCTTTAGTTTATAAAACTAAGAATATTAATAAACTTACAAACACTCTTAATTATTATGAAGTTCAAGCATTTTTATTTTAATTCTCACTGTGTGAATAATTCGGTATTTTTATTTATATCTGAGGATTGAAGTAGCATTATTCTTAATTTATATAAATAATTTATTAATATGTATCGATTCTTTGATAACCCAAAACGCACCGCATAATCTAATCTAAGCTTTGAATCCAAAGCCAAGAAGAACCACGATCGCACACTCTCCCTTACTTTTTCATCAATTTTTTTCAGTGAGTTTCTACGTAAAACCCATTTTGCATTTATCTATATTCAATAAATCCATGTATTAAACTCCATGTAAAATTTACTTTTTCCTTTTAGTTTTGGAGGGAATGTTTTCTCTGCTGAAATTTGTGCATTGCAACTGTTCGACAAAATGAATGAACGAAAGCTTTTCGCGTTGTTTATGCTTTAGATTATAGGGATTAGTTTCTGGTGTTTTTTAACTTTCATGATCATTGGGTGTTAGAGTTAAGGCATCGTGATTTTTTATTTTTTCTTTGCTTTATTTTGTTATGTTCCTGTCCTGGTTTTGCCTTGCAGCTGTTTGGTAAAATGTGTGGCTGAAACAGAAGTTTCATTACTTTCTCTTCCACTCAGCGTATGAAGTCCCTTTTTTTTGGATGTTTTATTTGGTAGGTTAAAATGGCGAGTGAGGATGATGCAGTGAAGAAGGCAATGATAGTAGATGCTCGGGCAAGAAACATTAGTCACAATGTGAGGTGCACGGAGTGTGGGAGTCAATCCATTGAGGATTCTCAAGCAGACATTGCCATTTTGCTCAGGAAGGTGCTTATCTGCTCTGCACTTTTACTTTCTGATATGGGTATTTACTTATTAATTATTTCCGTACTGCTTGCAGAAACATTATTATGTCAGTTTATTTATTTTGTCTTTCATTCAACTACTTGTTTGAACTTCAAATGGCTTGTAAAATTGAAATAATTAGGATAAGGGACTGAGATGAATTGGTGCATAAGGGTGGAGTCTAAAATAAGATTGTTGTTTTTTGTGTGCGACTTAAAAATTAACATCGAACACCCAAATTCTTCTTTGATGCAACTTCTAGTATGAGTTATCAAATATCAATGTATCATTTGGATATATTACTTGTTAATCTGCTTTCCCTCGTGGTAACGGTTTAACTTTTATGAAGTAATGCAGTATTCTTTCTTGTTTACTTGTATAGTTTATCTTCTTTCATGCTTACTTTGGCTTTCTGTCAACTAAATGGCTGTCAATTTTCATTCCTGCAACCCCACAGGAGGAAAAAGAAAAAAAAAACTCCCCCTTTTTGGTTTAATTGGATACACGGTTTATAAAGCTTCATTGGCTAAAGCCTTTTGTTTTTTGTACCCTTCATTGGACTTGAATTTTTGTCTCGATGAAGCTACGAAAAATTAAACAGAATATGCCAGGGTTGTGATGGAATTCTGGGTGTGTGAAATAACTGATTTTCCTATTTGTAGAACATATATTTTGAAGTTTCTTGCTTAGTTTTATGTTTGCTTTTGATCCATTTCTGCTAAGAATTTCTTTAAAATGAAAAAAACAGCCATGTCTGCTAGCAGTTTTTGAAAGTGAGCCTTGTCGCTATCAAGCAAACTCTAAGCACTTGTACTGTTTCTCAGTTAATTCGTGATGAAATTCGGGCTGGAAAGAGTGACAAGGAAATCTTCAAAAAGCTCGAGGACGATTTTGGAGAGACTGTACTCTATACGCCAAAGTTTGATATGCAGACAGCAGCTTTGTGGTTATCACCTGTAAAAAAATTTATCTGGAGGACTGAAAGGACTTGAATTTGCTTTTTACTTTTTATGTAGTTTAAATTTTTGCTGATTCCAAAAATATGTTCTTTCAAATAGGTCCTAGTTGCTGCTGTAGCTGCAGGAGGATGGGCTTACAAGAAGCATAAACAAAAGACTAATGTCCATATCATGGCTCTGGACCTTGTTAGAGGTGTTTCACTGACCCCAAAAGAGAAGGAAACAATGCTTGATATTCTTACACCACCTCCTTCCCAGGGAGCCAGAACACCCTTCTGGTGGAGGAGATGATAAGGTCAATGATCATGTTGACCATCTACTATTATGACTTTAACCTTGTGGGCAATGGACTACGGAGGTGGTCAACTTGAACAAAACCTTTGATGTTGTCATGTTTGTGACTATAAGTAAGTTTCACTTTGATGTTAATCCACAAATTTTCAAGCCTGGTATTGCAGTACCTTTGTAGATAGAACCTAGTTTAAATCAATGAACAAACATATTTGCAATGTGTGTCTAGATTAACATCTGTTTTAAAGATGGATAGAATTTATTTTATGTCGATGAACACAATGGAAATGGGTGCCGAAAATAATTTCAATCACAGATTTTTATTGGAACGAGTACAAGGTGGGCAAAACTGACTTTGAAATTAAAACAAAAAATGCCCCTATTTTATTTGTCAATGGCCAAGCTTGGTATTTTAACCAATGTCAATTGAAGATCGAAAGCTAAACTAGGCAAAACTTTTGGGTACCAAAACCAAAACAAAGTAAAGTTAAAAGAAGCAAAAGCTAACTTACAAGAAAAAAAAATGTATTAACCCTTTGTCATTCTCACATAGAAAAGTCAAGGAAACAAATTGTATGAAATGAAATGTGAGATTTGAATTCATTATCCCATTTTTTACCCTTAAATTTAAGGCAGTTGTTCTTATTAAACTAGTTCCATCAAAGTTATTGATCGTGATATGTGTGAATAGCAATCAAGAAATAGCCCCTGCAACATGCCCACTAACACAAGATTATCCAAAACAGTTCATTGTATTCTCCACGCTAAGACTTCTAACTACTCTTTTATGACGTGGTGGATATGCATTCATATTTGGGGAACCTATTGTTTTGGGGTCAGACATTTTAGACCCTTCGAGTAGCGAGAAGTTAGAATGGCAAACTGACACAAGGTTTTAAAAAGTGGGTTCTGTTCTGCTCTTCCTTCTTTCTTCTGCATTTTTTTATTGCAGAATTGCTTGAAAGATACATGAACACATGACGCGAACCTTCTTGTCATTAACTTCCACAGATGATCAAATCGCTTCGCCCATTAACACCTAACATTTTTTAAAGTGCTTGACACAACCCATTATCTAATGCTACTTTTATTTTTCACCTCAATAAAGAAACAAACCAAAAAGCACTAAAATAGTATACCAACTAGTCCAACTCTCGAAAAATCTAATTGAAAAAAAAAAAAAATCAAATCTTGCGGGTCAAACCAAACACATGTTTATGTCAGTGTGACCCACTATTATTCAATTCATTATCTAAAATTAAAACCTGGTGGGCTCGTTTCCGATTATACGCATCCGTTTGAAGTACTACGTATATGTATTGTTTTATGCTACTCCTTGTGTATATTTTAGTTATTTTTTTAATCAAAGAAATCCACTTTTTGTTTGTGTACTATGATAATCCCAACCCCACCAGAGAAGAAAAAGAAAACTTTTGTTTCTGTACTAAGCTAATTCCTACCACAAAGAAGCCCATCAACGAAAAGGGCACCAGAAGTACAAGATATGGTCACGAGTTTTCAATCATGTTCACGTTAATATCATGGTAACAAAGGGTCTCAAGAACTAAGAAACAATAACCAGAAAGCCCCCCAAAAGAGAGGAAGCCCAGAAAAGATAAATAAGAAACTGTGTTGGAATTGGATTTGGAATTGAATAAGGCATATCACAGTCTCCGAAATTGCCACATTTGACTCAGAAGAAGACAAATTGTGGAGGTAAAAGAGTGAACGTGCGGAAAAGAATTTGTAGCACGCCGTTTGAATTCCACCTAACTCCACCGCTCGATTAGCTGTTACCAATATCAACCAGCCACCTAAATGAGTCGCTCATTGAAAGCTTTCAACAAACACCTCTCTCTCCTTCCGCTACCTCTACACCTACGCACTTTTTCTACCCATCCCTTCATAACTTCCTCTTCTTTCCCTCTTTTCCCACATCACGTTTCCTTCCCCAGGTTCTCTTTCTCTAAGCTTCATCCACTTTCGTGTGAGTCTCTCTCTCTCTCTGATTGGTTCTTCACACTGAAATTAACTTTCTTACTGTTTTGAATGTGAGTCTTTTGCTTTTGGGGATTCTTTCTTCTGGGGTCACTGTTTTTGTTTTTTTCTTTCAACTGGGTTATTAGACCCATGAAAAAAATTATATCTTGAGGTTGAATTTGATGAAATATATTGTTGGGGTATGTCACGATTGCATGCAGAAGTAAAGGGTGTGTTTCCTTTTCCCTCTTCTAACTCTCCCTTTTTTTAATTTTTTTTTTCATCTGAATGTAATGTATTCTTAAATACTACTTTTGGTGGTTCTACTTTGTTTATATTCTAGCTATTAGTTAACATCATGCTTGGGTTTTTTTTAAAGAAAAAGGTATTTAAGGATAGAGATTATTATGAAGCATCTTTTTTGTGACAAGTAGCGTTTTGGCTTTTGTATCTCCTAATTGTGGATCATGTTGTAGCGTTGCCTAGTACACCATGAAAACCTGGTTATTGCTTTATGGAAGCTTGGGTTTAACATTTCGGTGTCCAGGAAGATCAAGAGCTTTAAACACGAAAAATGAAGTTATCTTGACTTGTTTTGAATTATGTCCTTATGATAGTGATATTGCTGTGCTGGGAAGTTTAGAAGGACCATCTTGGTTCTGATTATCTAGTGACTTGAGAAAAAAACCAGACAGATATTATGGTTGTTCAGTTTACATCACGTGGGATTTGTTTAATATCTAATAAATTCATTTGTAAAGGTTATTTGACTCTTGCTTCCTTTTATATAGCATCTGCACCTGCTACATTAATGGAGGTGGTAAAAGCAATTGCTAAGCAAGAACCTACAGCTCATGAAAATGTTGCTATCAGGGCTGATCAGAAGAGTTATAGTTACAAGGAACTCATCTCATCAGCACAGAAGATATCTAATCTCTTGTGTGCCAGTGATGCACAAACAGTGAGTCACACCTTACTATTCTCTTACTATTGTTTTGGCAGAACAAAGCCTACACATAGTAAAAGCTTGAAAGCAGGGGACACTATGTTCTCATTAAGAAAACTCAGTTTTTTATTCTATTCGGATCACTTGCTAAATATTGAAGATTAACAAAATTCATAGTCTGTTGCTTGGCATTCGTGTGTAGTACTACATTTGTGAATATGTTCAAAATATTTACTAAATTCTAATTGGTATCGAAACCCAGGGAAATCTTGGTGGAGCTCGAATAGGAATTGTAGCCAAACCCTCTGCTGAATTTGTTGCTGGAATAATTGGGATTTGGCTCAGTGGAGGTGTTGCTGTTCCCCTTGCAACCAGCTATCCAGAAGTAGAGATCTTGTATGTGATTGATAATTCGGTATGCGTTGGAGTCTCTTTTCTTTTGTAATTAAACTATCTGATTATTCTACATCACCTCGTGCTTCACTTCTGCTTTGTGGATTAAATCTTAATAGAAATTTGATATAATTTGGCTGTAGGATATATCTGCAATACTGAGTACTGAAGAGCATAGTGAATTAATGCAAACCGTAGCCAATAAAAGCTCTTCTCAGTTTTTTCATCTTCCATCTGTTGTCAACACGTCTTTAGAGAAAAGCAGAGATGAACGCCAACAGAATGGGAAAATTCATGCAGACAGGATTTTGTTGGATAATATTATTGGAGGATCAGGTAAGAAAATCGGTTTCAGCTTTTATATATGGATATGGTAGAGTCTTTCACTAGCAATCTGTTGACAGTTCTTTCTTTGTTTTTCATATCCTTTGGCATAGGTGAAGAAGATCCAGCACTGATTTTGTACACCAGTGGGACTACCGGTAAACCTAAGGGAGTTGTTCATACACACAGAAGCATAATTTCCCAGGTATGCTCTATGTTTATCTCTAGTTACATTTATTACTTTGAATTAAAAGTTTCATCATCTACTAAAATAAAATACTCTCCTGAATATGGGCTTTGTGATTGAGGAAATTGGTGTGATATTATCAACTCATGCATGAACTACTGTTTATGATTTGGCTTTAATCAGAATGCAATATAATCCCTGTCGACTTGAGCTTGTCAGTCCAACTCATCTTGTTATTAATTTTGTAAATATTTTTTTAATTCTTTCTTTGATATTAGGTCCAAACTTTGGCAAAAGCATGGGAATACACGGCTGCTGACAAGTTTCTGCATTGTCTACCACTACATCATATCCTTGAAAGTTTCTTTCAATACATTGTTCAATAATTTTCAAATTATTCAAAACATATTATCATCTTTAGTATGTTTGCAAAATATGATTTGTGATATCTTTATTACGTCAATCCTTAACGTATATGATATACATGTTCATGGGTTTTTCAATGGTTTAATGGCCCCTCTCTATACAGGTTCCTCGGTAATATACTCTCTTCACTTATGCTTCCAAAGAATAGACAACTAGAAAATAAGATCTTAACGAATCTTTAAGTGGCCTCAAAATAGATAGTATCCATTTTAAACAGATTTATGTGGCTAAGAATGTACTTGTGTTGTTGAAGGTTGAGTTTTTGCCAAAATTTAGTGTGAGGGGAGTTTGGCAGAGATGGCGTGAATCATATCCAACTGATGGTTCTAAGGCCGACGATGCTATAACTGTGTTCACTGGAGTAAGTATAATTCTTATTAACATTGTTCATATATATGATATATCATATGGTTCATTCTCATGGTACCTTGGTTTGTGGATATAACTTAAGCTTGGCTGAAAAAATGGTTTTTACAGATATAGCCATACAAAAAGAGTATTTATAAATTGCAGGCCATTTGATGGTGTTCTTTGTTTTGTCCTGGGTGATCTGATTATACTCAAATCCTTTTTTAAATGAAGGTTCCAACTATCTATGCCCGATTGATACAAGGTTATAATGCAATGGATCCTGAGCTTCAACATGTTTCAGCGTCTGCTGCAAATAACTTGCGTCTTATGGTAAGAAAAAGAGGCCCAGTAGTTTGTGTTGAACAATTTTTGTATCTTGAAAGAAGATAAACAGGAAGTTCTTTTGAATTTTGAAAATAATGGATTGTTCTTCAATTTTTAATATGTAACTCACTGGTGTTGAAATTTAGCATGCACGGATGTTGACTACTGATTCAATCTTAGAAATCTGATATAATGTCATGTTAATATTCAGATGTGTGGGTCCTCTGCACTTCCACTACCTGTTATGCAAGAATGGGAAGCCATCACTGGGCATCGCTTATTGGAACGATATGGCATGACTGAAGTAAGTAAACTTTAGTTTAAGTCCTTCAACTTTGTATTGAATCATGTATGTATTTCACTAGTTTTCTTAATAAAAGTACTGTGATTTTTTTAGACGAATCTTATTGTATTATGTTAATGTTTCTAGTTTGTTATGGCATTGTCAAATCCATTGAAAGGTGAGCGCAAGCCAGGAACCGTGGGCAAACCATTTCCCGGTATACAGGTTAGTTGATCTTGAAGTTGTTCTCTGCTACTTGCCATAGAAATTTGGCTGTTTTATCTCTCATTCCACTACTGCATAATCTTTTTACATGATCAGATATCCTAAACAACACTGTAGAGATTTTAGTAACCAATGGTCTATGCTCAAGTTTCAAATCGGGTTAAGGAAACTAAATTCATTGTTCTAAACACTCAATAAAGTGATATATGACTGAAACTTGAAGGACAGGTTCAAAGTTTACTTTGACATAATGAGATTTTTACTAAAAAACTTGAGGCGTTTTCTCAAGTGTTATCGACACTCAATGAGAAAAAAATATTGTATGGAATTTTAAGGCTGACATTTCTGTCTGCTTGACAGGTAAAGATTATTGCAGATGAAGAGAATGAGAATGACTATAATAATGGAATGGGTGAGCTTTGCGTTAAAAGCCCTTCATTGTTTAAAGAATATTGGAAACTTCCTGAGGTACTTTCAAGTTATTCTATTCAGGGATTCAGAAGTACTTATTACCTGTTCTTTTTACTTTTTATGCTCCTCCAAATTGTTATTGAGGTACAATGCATTGCATGATGATTTTATGTAAATCATGATACAATACCCTCTTTCAGTTCCTGAAAGTCCAAGATTCCTAATAAAGAGAATGTTAAAAAGGATATCATATCTACTTCTGAGAATTTTTCCTATATCCATGCAGGTAACGAAGGAATCATTTACTGATGATGGATTCTTTAAGACTGGAGATGCAGTTACTACAGATGAAGATGGATATTACATCATTTTAGGACGTAAGGAAATTTATATTTCTCTATGTTTGCTCATAAAAGTGAACTTTTAGTGCACCCTGTAGCATGATTCTCATGCCTTAATTAATAAAAACATATCCCATTTGAAATTTTCTAGATTTTTCCTTGAGGCAGTGATTTCACTTTTCCAAAACAAGTCTCACAACAAAAAGTAAGAGAAAAAATGCTTAAATTTTTTTACCTGTTTTTGACAGAAACATTTATCCCTAATAGCTGATAGCCAGAAAATTTGGTTTTTCCTGATATTTTTTATTTGGGCATGGATGAGAACTCAACTATTTCATCTTGATTGACTACGAGTAAACATTGAGATAACAACAAACAACTGAACATCGGAGATAAAGTTTGTGATGGAAATAAAACTAAAAATAACGTTGTGTACATTCTCTACTTGTTTAACAGGTACTAATGCTGATATAATCAAAGCTGGTGGCTATAAGCTCTCTGCATTAGAAATTGAATCAGTTATCATAGAGGCAAGTTGCTACCATTTTCTCATTATGGGTTGCTAGGTGTTATCAACCCCATGTATTTGCTGCATTTTTTTTTTCTCCATGGAAGAGTTGAATATAATGCATGATATATGAATATTCACACACTAAACATTTTTTGCAGCATCCAGCTGTCTCAGAATGTGTCATTTTAGGATTACCAGACAAAGACTATGGAGAGATTGTAGGTGCACTCATTGTGCCACATGCTGATGTTAAAGCAAAGCGAGATCAAGAATCAAAGCCTGTTCTAACCCTAGAAGAATTATCCACCTGGGCCAAAGAAAAAATTGCACCTTATAAGGTATCTCAACATGACCATTTTTGTTTTTTGAGTGTGTATAAGATATATAATGTGAAAGAGAGATCCGAAGAGAAAATCTTAAACTATGTATCTATGATTCAGCTTAACCGAGATGTCAAGTTGCATAATAATGTTTAACATGGAAGTTTTTAAAAAAAAAACTATGTATCTATGATGACAAATTAATTTCTTTCTGGGCTCATGTGATGACAAATTATTCTCAAAATTCAATGCACTTCATTTATTTCTTGGCTATCTCACTCTAACCAAACAATTAAAATACACCATTTCTGTTTGCTGCTAATTTCTTGTCTTTGTAATAAGGCATAATTATTCTCTTTTGATAATTTGTTTGCATATTTTTGTTAGATTCCAACTAAACTAATTCTGTGGGAGAAACTCCCTCGCAATGCCATGGGGAAGGTAATTTACTTTTGCTTCGATCTTGTCCTTATCAACATCATTTCTTTTTTCACCTTGACATATCTTCTAGAATGGAAAAGTAGTTAATTGTTTCTCCTGTGAAATTTCAGGTAAATAAAAAGGAGCTGAAGAAACTGGTGGTTTCAGAACAATGAACACCATTTGAGTATTATTCACTGGTCAAAGTTTAATGTTCTGAAACCAGCTTTTCAAGACGGTGGAAATCTCAGATAAAATTGCACCAATTATTTAGTGAAATAGAAACCTTTATCCTCTCATTTGTTAAGCTCAATAACTTTTAGCATATTGTAAGGAGTAGAGAAAAGAAAAATAAATTATCATTAAGTTTAGCAAATTAGCTTTATGAAGGTGATTGATTGAATGTATTTGATAAAGAAACATTTATTATAGTAACAATGAAAAAAAATGTTTAGCTATTCACTTCTTTTAGTACTCTCTTTATCTGTCTTTTAGTATCTAAATTTATTTTTTTAGTAAAATGAAATGAGTCATTGAGAGGGTCCTATTTCATCAAATAGTAAAATCTATGTTAAAAAGATGTTTTTATTACTAAAATCTTTGAGAGCTCTCACAGCTTGTTTGTTGACAAGATGGAAAAAAACCAGAGAAAGGAGAACTGATAGAAGTTGTGACAATTCAAACATGTGGTGTTGATTCCAATGAGAAGTCTGTACAAAATGGTTACTTATGTGCCTTGTAATCTACTAAATACAAGTAGATAATCATCTAAACTCCACTAACTATTAACTAAATGAAACGAATTAATCATTTGATCTTCCAAAATCAGTGCAGAAGAGTTTGCATTACAAGTTGGCTCAGTTCACATGAAAACAATGCTCAGAAATTCTACTATAGAGAGCATTGGTGGCAAATATTTGAACCTAATATAGTTTAGAATCTGTGATTCATTTACTACTTTCTTTGTACAAGCTGTAATGCTTTTAAAGCCATTATGAATGATGATATTTTAAATGCAATTTTTTTCATCTCTGCTGCATAACAAAAAAAAGTGAATGCTATTTTGATCATTTAAAAAATGTCCAAATGTTATGTGTGGTACTTTAATTTTATTTTGAAAGGAAAATTTATATTTATACATTTTTTACAACAAATAAAAATATAAAAAGGAAAAAAACTAGAAGAGTTAATATTGCAAAGAGGCAATGATATTATAAAAAAAATTGATTATTAACATATTAGATAACATCATCATTTATTGTGTTCACTTTTAGTGAATATTTTTCCTATTATAAAACCTTGTATTAAATAAATTATTTGTTTAAAATATAAAAATAACTTTTTAAAATAAATTAACTATGTTCAAAATTACTTCAAATAAGATATCAAAACATTTAAAAATTAAAAAAACAATATATTTCAGAATTTACAATTCAGAATATATATTATATATTCCAGAATTTATCTTGGATGATATATTCCATAATACAATTTTAAAAGAGTAAAAATGGATTTTCATATTATATGGGGGTGCAGAACGTAACTCCCCAAGATTTAAGTATATGGGCCTGGGTTAGTACATGGCCCAGTGAATTCACCTTCTTCTTCCCTTGTGTTTTCATTTCTAGCGCGTTCTCTCGTTTCGTGTTGTTGCTCTGTGTCCGCTGCTGCAAAGTGCAAAACCTCAGAGAAAGAGAGAGAAATGGAGAAGATGAAAATCGAAGAGGTTCAGTCAACAACCAAGAAACAGCGTGTTGCTACCCACACTCACATCAAAGGCCTAGGTCTCGAGGTTCGTTCTCCTTCCTCTTTCTTCTCCTATTCTGTGCTAGGTCTCCCATTTTCAGTTCCCAATTTTTCTTTGATTATTGCTGTTCAGGCCAGTGGAAAGGCATCGCGTTTCGCCGCTGGCTTCGTCGGCCAAGTTGAAGCCAGAGAAGCATCCGGTCTCGTCGTCGACATGATTCGCCAGAAGAAGATGGCCGGCCGTGCACTTCTTCTCGCCGGACCACCTGGAACCGGGAAGACTGCACTGGCACTTGGGATAAGCCAAGAGCTTGGCACCAAGGTTCAACACTAATTCTTGTGCTGTTTTTTTTTTTTGCTTGAGAAAAGGAAAACTATGCTCTGTTAGTGTAAGGCATTTTAACGTTCTCAACTAATGATAAACCATTGTATATGTTATGTTTGTTTATTGAATTTTATTATAACGATCTTAAGAGTCATGGCAACGGATGTTTTTGTAATTGGACGACACTCGGTGCATAGCCATTAATTAAACTCGTATTTTTGTCACTGCTAATAGGGTTTATGCCACTCTGCAGGTTCCATTCTGTCCAATGGTTGGCTCTGAAGTGTACTCCTCAGAAGTGAAGAAGACTGAGGTTCTCATGGAAAATTTTCGACGGGCCATTGGTCTGCGTATAAAGGAAAACAAGGAAGTGTATGAAGGAGAAGTGAGTTTGTAGCTTCTGTCTCTTATTGAAACTGGGGTGTGATTGTGCATTGTACATATTGTTGTTGATGTTTTTGCTGGTCTTGTGTAAGGTAACTGAGCTCACTCCGGAAGAAACCGAGAGTGTATCAGGTGGTTATGGTAAAAGTATTAGCCACGTGATAATTGGATTGAAGACAGTGAAAGGGACCAAGCAACTCAAGTTGGATCCCACCATATATGATGCCTTGATTAAGGAAAAGGTTAGGTTTATGATTTCCTCTTGCTCTGTCTGTGCAGCCATGTGTAAAGTAATTAGTTATGAGTTTTAAATTTGTTTTTTTTTGTATGGAGCTGTTTTATTCTTAAAGCTGTGTAATTTTTGTGTGAACAAATGCGTGATGTTTTGATTTGGGACTTCTGCATACGTGGTGCAGGTAGCTGTTGGGGATGTTATATACATTGAGGCAAATAGTGGCGCTGTAAAAAGGGTGGGTCGAAGTGATGCTTTTGCTACAGAATTTGACCTTGAAGCAGAAGAGTATGTTCCACTTCCCAAGGGAGAGGTTCACAAGAAAAAGGAGATTGTTCAGGTATTTAATTTGAAACCAAATTTATATCAATGTAATGCCTCAAAGATTTTCTATTTTAGTAATTATTATTATTATTATTATTTATTTCTGATCTCTTGGTGATTTGAATTGCTTGTTCTTGAAGGATGTAACCTTACATGATCTGGATGCTGCCAATGCACGACCTCAAGGGGGACAAGATATTCTGTCTCTTATGGGTCAGATGATGAAACCCAGGAAAACAGAAATCACTGACAAGTTGAGACAAGAAATTAACAAGGTATTTTCAGAACTTCTGATATAAGTTTGTAGTCTCTAATTTAATTAGTTGTGGGAAAAATTAAGGCTCTGAAAATGAGGGGTTCTCTTGACAATTTCTCCAAATACATCCAATTGTCATTGGGTGTATTACCTATTGTTTAAGATGTTTCATACATAAATTGAAAATGGTGATTGATAAGGTCATACTTGTGATTTATAACCAGAAAAAAAACCAAAGGTTAAAGAAAAGAGATACGGAATCAAGAGGGTAACTGTTTTTGTTGGTGACAGGTTGTCAATAGATATATTGATGAAGGTGTGGCAGAGCTTGTCCCTGGAGTTTTATTTATCGATGAGGTGACTCTGTCAATAACCCTCTCACTAATTATTGCATTAATGCATCTAAATAATTAAGTATTAATGCTTCTTTGCAGGTTCATATGTTAGACATGGAGTGTTTTTCATATTTGAATCGTGCTTTAGAGAGCTCCCTATCTCCAATAGTAATCTTTGCTACTAATAGAGGAATTTGCAATGTAAGGTATGATGAAAATAATGTTGCTTTTAAAGGTTTGGTCCAGTGGTAAATTTGGATAAATCAAATGAATGCAGTGTGATGATAGGTTGCCAGTCATTCTTGGTATATTTTTACCATAGCAGATCCCACCATGGGTCTTATTTTGTTAGTTTTCTTAACTAACTCCATCTTGAGTTTTATCAATAGTAAAGATTGAAAAATAAGTCTGTTTGTGAGTCTTCATTGATGTTTAGGGTTTATACTACATACTTAATTGACAATTTGACGTACATCAATGTAAACTTCAAGTAAATGGTCATATTGGTTAGTGGTTAGATTGCTATGTCTCCTTTTTCATTGTTTCACCTGCCAACATTTGAGCATTATTGCCTGCTTTTTTATACAGAGGGACTGATATGACCAGTCCTCACGGCATACCTGTTGACCTGCTGGATCGGTTGGTGATCATTCGAACACAAATCTACGGCCCTGCTGAAATGATACAGGTAGCATTACCTTTATATTTCTTCCGATATACTTTTAAGATGTCAAGTGTTGTGTATTTTGATATGTGCAAACATACATGCCACTTACCTGTGGAACAGATTCTAGCTATCCGTGCTCAAGTAGAGGAACTGGTGGTGGATGACGAGAGTTTAGCTTTCCTTGGGGAGATTGGACAACGGACATCTTTAAGGTTTGCATTCTAGATTTGTTGTTCTCCTATCCTACCCTATGTTTTTCCTTATGTTTCTTACACTTATTGCATATCAGGCATGCAGTTCAGCTGTTATCACCTGCCAGCATTGTTGCAAAAATGAATGGCCGAGACAATATATGCAAGGTAATAATGAAGTTGGACTATTTGATGTCGGCATTTGAAATATTGTCCACTACGTGCTTATCTTCAACTTAATGAATTATTATTGTTCTGAAATTTATAGGCGGATCTTGAAGAGGTTTGTTCGCTATATTTGGATGCCAAATCATCTGCCAGGTTACTTCAAGAGCAGCAGGAGAAATATATTTCATAGTATATTTTGAAACTGTTGCAATAGCTGGTGGTTGGGTTTTAATTACAACCGGTTTGCTTGGTGCTTCTCAACTGTCTACTGCATGATCCCAGACCATTGGTTCAAAGAATACATCAGGGTATTATTGATGGTAGCAGGAACCTGAGATAAGAACACGAAAGAGTCACTGGATAACAATCACGTGGTTAAAGTGTGCTGTAATTTTTTGCTGATATCGCTTTAAGATTATTGTATTTTGACGACTGAAAACAGGAAGGCAACATGGAATCTAATGAGGCAGTTTATTTCCCCCATGTTTTTGTTTCTTTTTCTTCTGCACTTCAAACTTTACTTCATGGTTTTAACTTCTATCCCCTCAATTCTACAACTTTTTGGTAGCTTTTGGAATATTGTAGGACATGCTTAGCAGTTGTGAGAATTCCTGGACTTCCCATGTGAGTTTATTTTTCTTTTTATTGTTTACTTGTTTTTCTAATTGAAATTATTAAACTAAATTAATACATATACATCTTATTATTATCAATAAATTTATGAGTTTATTTATCTTTTTATTGTTTACTTGTTTTTCTAATTGAAATTTATGGGTTTTTTATCATCTAAATTTGTGATTTGAAAGTTCATTTTGAGTTATTTCAATCTTAAAAAGATAAATGCTAATATATTCCAAAAGTTAAGTACATATTTAGAATATTTTCTTAAATCATTAACTTATATTATAACTTAATTTTTCAATGTGTATCATCAAATAATTTTCTTACTATTAAACATCTTAAAATATTACTTATTTTTTTTTTATCAACAATAAAAATAAATAAATAAATAGGAACTGGTTGAATGCTTATACATAAAAATTATAACATTTAATTTTATTAAGAACTATGCCCACAATTTAAGGGGTTAAATATGTCACTTTTTTTCTTGAATTATTAAATCACTTTTTAAATTTTAATTTTTTATTATCTTGATATTTAAAAAAAAATTCAATTCTAAAGTGCATGTGAACCTCGTGTGATCTCCTTTCTCTTATACACACTGTTTTCAACAATTACAGTTCACGTGAACCTCGCCGGCGGCTTAAAAGAGAAATAAAAATATAGCACCATATCACGTTCATCTAATAAATAAAGGTTAGAGTAAAAATAATCAAGAATGTGAAAAATGGTGTCTGTTCTATACACAAACATAAATTTTTCCCATACATATTTTTAGAAAATGAAAAGAAAAAATGTGAATAAACTTTCTATATGTTAAAAATAATTTATGTATGAGGCAAATATTTAATTTTAAAGAATGTTTGATCACTGACATATTGAAAAACACGACAGATATATGTTTGAATAAATTTATCAAGTTTGAATTATTTGTGATCTCTATTTGGACAACCTCTTTCTCAAGTCCTTTTTAAATATTGAATTAAAACCGATTTAAAACTGAACTGCATAAAATCCAAACTGGTCTAAAATAGCAATTTCTCCATGCACCATATCATTTAAGATGCACCCCAACTTAAAATTTAAAATCCAGCATTATCCTTGGTTTCATGTTTGTTTACGGATGCAAAAATCTGGAAGTGGTTGTTATATACTCTGAATTTTGGATATCTGTAAGGTTATTTTCATGTTTCATTTAAGTTTTTGAATGACTATATACAGAAGCGAGTTATAAATTTCAGATTTCCATGTCCAGAATGGTGTGCGGTAAATGGTGCTGTCAGGATTCATAACTCATTTATGTTTGCTTACGGATCTCGACATCCGGAAGGTCATTTATGCTGTCTAGGTAAGTTCCGGATGACAAATTTTAGAACGAACTTTGTGATTTGACTTACGAATATGAATATCAGAAGACAAAATATTTTAAATCATTAAGGTTAAAACAGACATTTTACGTGTTTGGGTGCAAATTTGACATTTTACGTGTTTGGGTGCAAATTTGAATTGATGTGTGGTGCAGGCAGAATCAACCAAAGTGAATAAAGTATTGCCCCTCTGTTGACTTTGTAACTGGTTTAAATACAACCTGAAGAAAGAGTGATGAAATGAGTTATGAAATTGAGAAGGGTTGTGTTTCAGCCTGTTCTGTGAGATGGTTGAGAAAGATATGGAGGATCATAATATTGAGGCTATTCAGAAATGGATAAAAGACCTGTCAGATGAGACTAACGGTCATGAGGTAGAGACTTCCTCCACAAGGGGTATCCGATTTGTTAAGGCACACAAAGGTTTTTTTCTCTGTGACATGATCATACACAGTGGCTTGTTGGTAATCAATCAGGAACTTGAACCCTTTATCTTTTTTTAAGCCCTTTTTGTTGTTGTCTGTAATAACCATGGCAATTCTTGCTTTTATGTCTGTAGGATGAAAGTGGAAACTGGCATGTGAGTGCAATAGCAACATTAGTAGACATGGTTGGAAGTGTTGTCCCCTACACAGTTAACCAATGTCACCATGTCACTCTTGACTTAAGTATCTCATACTACTCAACAGCAAAGCTTCAGGTAGTCTTCTCTTCATGCTCACATCTCAATATCTTTGGTTTTTGTGAATCTGTGATAACTTTTGCATCCTTTAGTCCAATTGTTTTACTCATCAAATCATTAATTCTACCAACAATAGGAAGAGGTTGAAATAGAAGCAAAGGTTGTAGGAAGGAAGGCTGATTTAAGTTCTGTGATTGTGGAAGTAAGGAAAAAGCAGAATGGAGAATTGATTGCTCTAGGAAAACTGTGGATGGCAGTAGCTACAAAGAATTCAAAACACCAAGCAAGTAAACTCTAACTAGTGCCTTCCTTTACATTTTTTGTTAATGGAGGCTCTGCTTTTCTCCTACCATGTGAAAGTAAACCTTTTCAATCAACTTCAGTGACATGTTGTAGCTATTTTGTTGGTGTTGAGGATTAAAAGGTAGACACCACAATAAAGGAGAAATCAAGCAGAGCAAGATATTCTTCTGTACAGAGAATATAACTTTTATTTCACTGTTACTTTTGAAATGAGAATACAATCTCTCTAAATAGTCTTACAATAGATTTCTCAAATTCTACCTTCTCTTCTATACTATAAATTACATTTATAATACTTGCAGGAAGTGAATCTTAAATGCTTTTGACTAAAGTTTATGACTCCTCTCATATATAATAGCTTGTTATGTTTTGCTCAACTTGAACTTTGATGGCAATTGCAACGTGTTACAGTAACAATTTTACTATGGAGAAAATATGCATCTTGACATAGCAATACAGTTTATACACACATTAATAGCTGTTGATATCTGCAACTACTACATATCAAATCATGAAAATATATAAATATGGCTATCCAAGTAGTGTTTTTTTTTTTTTTTTTTTTTTTTTTTTTTTTTTTTTTTTTTTTTTTTTTTTTTTTTTTTTATATTTTTATTCTTTCTATATCT
>Ga0123342_1001157_pt1 | contig 44079 bp, 16 predicted proteins | sample Turbeawhitnodule_FD_89960 | JGI IMG/M metagenome (GOLD analysis project Ga0123342, IMG submission 89960) | Root nodule microbial communities of legume samples collected from Mexico - Turtle bean Mexico white nodule | ecosystem: Host-associated > Plants > Roots > Nodule | place: Mexico: Nepantla...
AGATACCAATTTAGAAACTATTTAACAATAATAGAAAATAATAGAAACTAATTTAGAAACCAAATTTCTTTTTAGTTTCTAAAATGGTCTCTAATTTAGTTACTATTGCAACTAATTATTTTGTTTTCTACAAACTGGTTTCTATTTCATGATTTTATACACATTATTAAAACAAACCTGTAATCATGAGCAAACCCGTGATTCCCTAACTTACCTCATTTATTTTGAACTCACCCATAAGTTTATACCCTCGCACCTTTAACTACTTTTGTTTTTAATAGATCTCATATACACTAATGGTTCCAGGCACCAATCAGAGTATAAAAACATGTTATGCGTACCTTTGATGTGACCCATGACCAAACTTTCAACTGTGCCATTGTGAAGATTTCTATGTGGTCTATGCATCCAATTTTAAAGATCTTCGTGTTCCTTTGATCCACGCTTCGCCTATTATTTCTATACACACACGTCCAAATCTGATTGACGGTTTTGCTTTCCTTAATCAATTTGAACTAAGAGAAGTGCATTTTCGGATCCAGTTGAACCGTCGACGCCATATTCACCCACTCGTAGCACTTAAACCTAACAAGCCAAGCTATCCGACATGTGCAAAATAAATGTGACGTTGTTTCCGCCACCCCCTCCCCACACATAATAATAATATATTTAAATTTTATTATGAAAAAAACTAAGGTGTGACTAATACATTTAACAATTGATAAGTATTGAAACCCAAACAATCTATGCATTTTAGAAAGAAAAAAAAAATATTAAATATTAAAATATGGGGTGCAGAAAGAAATTATGGGGGTGCAAAAAGAATTTTTTTAAAATATGTGGGTTAGCCTACTCGGTTCCATACTTGGCTTGCGCGGGTTTCGAGTTATGTGGAATGGGCCTAAGCGGGTTAGTGGGTTAAAATAGGTTGCTTGCCCTGTGTCTTCTCTGAACAAGCCACAGCCGACGACTTGTCCCACTTTGTCATCCCTACTTTGAATTGGTTTAATAATCTTCTTGATGAAACATATCACATTTTTAGACAATTAAAATAAATTTGGCTCAAGGGAATTTGGTTTGAAATAAAATAAGGTTGAGAGAGTCCTTGAAAATGTATATGACGATTTTGTTGGGTTACAATACAAATTCTCCACACTAATGAAAGAATGTTTGTATATTCCTTCGTAATAAGGCTGATACGAGAATCTTACACTACTTGAAGCAAACTCCAAGAAGAAGTTTATTTCTTGTTGCCAATAGTCTCAACTCAAAGGATATAATAACTCTCATTGGTTGACATTCTAAGAAGCAACATACGATTTTTAGGAGTTATTTTGAGGATGAATATAGAATTTTAACTACTACAACTTGTGAGATACAATAGTTAAAATATTTTCTCTATGATATTAGTCTCATATATAAAAGTTCAACATTACTATGTTGTGACAATCAGTTATCCAAATAACTTCTAATCAAGTCATGCTTTATAAAAACAAAACATATTGAGATCGAAATTCGGAGAAAAAATCTAACAATGATTTCCTAAAACTTCTACCTATATCTACCAAAGTTTAGCTTCTTGATATTCTCACAAAATCTTTGCCTCCAACTAAGTTCAAGAATATATATGTTCTAAGCTGGAAATATTGAATTTGTCCTGCGGGCTTGAATGGGCTCTTAACTTTAACTTTTTTTGTAGTTTAGAGCTTTTCTTTTTTTAGCCATTAGTTGATTGTCTGTAGAATATTTGTACTCTTTATATCTTTGTTTTCTGTTACGATTCTCATTAATAATAATGCCCAATTTTCTTTCATATCGTTTCTTTTGTATTTTGCTTTCATATATGTATAGACAAAGTTAAATCATACTTTATTATGTATATATCTATTCTTAATGAAGTTTTGGGTATGAATGCGACTTTCACATCCCCTTGCTGCTATAACTCTCTAATTGAGATTACCAACAAAACAAAAAATATATATACAAATATATTCACGATCCAACTACATGAAACATGATTTATAAATGGTTGTACAATATCGCAACAATAAAACCAAATTCAAACTCGCTTTTATGAATTTGATATTTGTTCGACTAAAAAACCGAATATCAAAAGAAAATCGTTCAAAAATATTAGTGTTCGATTTTGATCGAATCAAATATTGTAGACGTTAGATTCAATCAAATTCTATTTTTGATTAATCTTACACATGATAGTCATGCACTCCATGTTATAATCAAAATGGGTTAATCACGCAAATAATTCACCAACAACTTTAGACTTTTAGGTTAAAAGCAATATAATTTAAATTTTGAATGACCAAAGTTAAGTAACTTTTGTTTTGCAAGAATGAGTATTGAATTTCAACTATTTTAAAAGTTGTTTTTCACATTTTTTTCTGGACTTTTATTATGATTGACCCAAAATGTTGGACCTAATGGCTGAGAAAGAGAGACTAATATGAACCATAGATTAGAGGAGACCAAGTTATAGAAGGAAGTAGGACTTGTATGTGTTACTTTCTTTTCAAGGGTCAAATTCTAGGTGTTAAATTTGAATTGTTGGTTGAAATTGCCAAATAGGGAGTTGCCAGAAATCTCTTCGCTATTTGATTTATTTGTGCTGAAATTTTGTCTTAGGTGTCATGGTGATTAATGTTTGAATCTGAAATTGTTAATTGTTGTTCCATATTTGAATCTTACCAATATATGATGCTGTTTTTTTTGTAATTTACTAAAAAGGAAAATTTTAAATTGAGTTTTCTGGGGTGCAAGAAATCAAATCCCAATTAAATTTTCTTTGTTTTTGAATGTAATTCGAAGTCTACTAAAAAAAATTTTCCGGATTTTATCATCCAAAAGCTAATTATGAATTTAAAAAATGACTTTCTGTGATATGTAATCCAGAATATTACACAGTAATATTTTTGAAAATACAAAAATTTTATGTAGGGAAGAAATAGTCTTAGGTTAGGTTGAATATTGGAAAAAAATTCTATAGCAGACTGTTTTTTTTCTGTGGGTCGTGCAGTCTTGGACCTGAATGTCTTCTTTCATAATGCCTAAAAACATAAAAAAAAAAAATGATTGTTACTTTCTGAACCCAATCAATTCTAACCTGCACCTATTATTGATGTGAAATTATTGATGTTAAATGACAAAAATATCCTATTTAACTTTTAAATAGAAGTGGAGTGCGGAGCAAAAATATATTCCATATGGATTTTTGAAACTTTCTTAGATTTGGGTTTCTGGAACACCTATCCGAATAAGGTTTTCTGAAATAGTCTTTTTAAAATATGTTTCTGGATTTTATTTTCTAAAATAGATTATTTGTATTTTGAATTATGTTTTGCATAATAATATTTTTGAAATATGTTTTTAGAATTTATTTTTCAAAATATATTATTTGTGTTTCAGATTTTCCTTTTGAAAATGAGATTTTGGTTTTCCAATTTCTAGAATCTCATTCTTGAATGTAAAATAACCAATTCCGTATTAGCATTTCCATAATAACGTATTTTTCAATTCTAAAATGCGGAAAGGCAATTATGGAATATCAAAAATTGATAGGTGCATGTTAGAATTGACTGGGTGCAGAAAGCAAAAGCCGAAAAGTATAGATTAGTGAACCGAACTGTAGTAACCTATACAAGTTGGGCTTTAAAACAGGGCTTCTTCTTCCTGCACCCCCACGTTTTTCTTCTTACACCCCAACAATTTTAAATGTCCCAAAATTAACCTTGACCTATAATTTGAAAAGGGCACCGTGTTGGACTTCCATTGTTGCTATTCATCTTCATCATTGAATATCAACTACTGTGAAGGGTTTTTGTAATTTTTCGGAACAAGGAGGAGGAGTATGCAACGTTGACGAAGTGTTGTTTGGGTTGTAGAGGTAAGAGTTAAGTTTTTTTTAGGAGCATAGTGGTTGTAGAGATTTCGGGGTTACCGGATATCGGGATCCAGTAATGTATTCTGGATTCATGAATCCAAAATTAATTAAATTGTGTTTTCTGGATGAGGAGGTGTTTCAGAAGTTAAAATATCGTAAATTGTTGTTTTCCAGATGCAAAAATCCGGAACACTCCCGGATGTAGAAATCCAAGATTTTACCAAAAGCATAAATTTGGAATTTTATCATATTCTGTGATCCAAAATTCTACCGGATTCTATAATCTGGAATGTGAGAAGCACTTATGGAAACAAAAATCCATACAAATAATGGATGTCTAAATCCAAAAAAAAAATAAAAATTACTTATCTTTGTCAAGAACACTCTAAATGACCAAGAAGAAATGTGTGAGAATTGGAAGGAGAATGATTTGGAGGTGTCGTGCTGGTAGAAGATTGGTAGAAGATGAAGAAACACGCACGGCTGCGCAAGAACACCAATCCCTGCCTTTTTTTAGGGTTATTTTAGGTTAGGGGTAATTTTGGAATTTTAAAAACTAATAAGGGTGATTTAGTCTTTACATAAGAGTGTGGGGCTAGGAAGAAAAACGTGGGGATACAGAAAGAAACTACCTTAAAATAGTATTACATTTAGCCCAAAATATCAATTGAATAAACTTTGAAAACATAATTTATTTATTAAAGACGTGACAAAATAATAATAATAATAATTCAAATATAGAACACTAAATTCATAATTCACCACAGTAGGTCCCATTGCAATTCCTCCAAACCAGAGACGAGATAAATACGCCCTTGACATCTTAGAAGACATAGGAGTGCTTGGAGCCAAACCTATTGTCACTCCCATGCATAAGAGAAGTGATAAAATGTTTGATCAAGATAGCATAATTCATGAGGCATCAACCTATAGGAGAATCATAAGAAGTCTTTTGTATTTGTTGAATACTCAACTTGATATATGTTTTTGCAGTCCAATTTCTAAAGCAGTTTGTTCAGAAACCCACTATTTTTCATCACCATATATTTCTTCTTAAAACTTTTAGTATGCATTTAAAAGTCTTTAGTGATTCTGATTGGGCTTCATCCTCCATGACTTGACAATCCACAACTGGTTTTTCTTATGTTTGGAAGAATCATTGATTTCATGGAAAACCAAGAAACAATCCACACTTGTTAGGTCTTTCTCAGATGCTAAGTATCATGCTTTGGCTTCAACATCTTTCGAGATACATTGAATCACATACTTATTTTCTGATCTTCACATGATCACCTCCAACATTGTCAATCTATAATGTGACAATCATGTTATAATGTGACAGTCAATCAACTAGACATATAACTTTGAATAATTTCATAAACACATCAAACATATCGACATTAACTGTCATGTTGTTTGAGAAAGATTTTAATAGTGTCTCTTTCATCACCTTCCTATACTCTTGAACAACCGACGAATGTTTTCAGGGTATTTCTTCCTACACCCTACATTTTTCTTCATACACCACTACATTCTTTGAATTGGATGATTCCGAAATAGGACTTTTGTAAATAAAAGGTGTTTCCGAAATAGGGGTGTCCTAAGCAAAGTGTGTTTTTGGAATAGGAATTCTAATCATTTCAGAATATTCTTTTCAAAACACATTTTTTTAATTTTCAGAATGGTAAATTTGGAATTCATAAAATGTGTTCCAGAAAGTATGTTTTGGAAATATTCTGGAAAGAGTAATCTTGAAGTCATTTTTAAAGGGGTAAAATGGACTTTTTTGAAAATGATGGGGGTGCAGGAAGCCATTTGTCGGGGTGCTGGGAGAAACACATGTTTTCATCCAAGGCCCGGAATGTGAAGCTTTTAGCAAACTTATACCCAAACTTAAAATCCTTTGTATCATTGCTCCAATTTAAGGAGGGTTTTAAGTAGACTGTTTCTTCCTGCACCTCCATACCTTCTTCTTTTACCTCCATAAATTTTTGAATTTCCAAAAATGCTTCTCGATAATATTCCAAATTACGTAATTCGGAAGTCATTTTTCAAATTTGTAATTAGCTTCTGGATTACATAATCTGGAAGTCTTTTTTCAAATGATTTTTCAGATTACATAATCTGAAAACTACTCTAGGGGGTGAAACAAGAAGGATAAAAATATATTTTCATGTTGTGTATGGAGGTGCCAGAAGAAGATATGGAGGTGCAGGAAGAAACAGTCTTTTAAGTGTTATGATCATGAGCCTTTTGGGCCAGCCTTTTTTGTTATTTGTACAGGGCCATTTTCTCTTTTTCTTTCTATGTATTTATTTTCTTTGTATGAATGCAGAATATGACTTTTGCAAACACTAATACAATAAATTTAAATAAAAATTATCAGTCTCTTTTTTACAAAGCATTATTTTCCTTCCTCATCTCTTCTCTATCATGAAACTTAATAGTAATTGTTAAATTCTTACTTATAGGACGATACGTGGCTTAGGATAAAAATGTTTTCAATAATATTGCTAAAGTTTTATTTTTTTTTTCAATTTAAAAAAACGTGACTAAATTATGGGAGCTGGCCGAGAAGTGTAGGTCACCCCTCCCGTTTTCGACGTGCCGCGTAGAAGCAAAACAATGAGACAAACCCTCATGTAGAGATTAAAATGATTTTTTTTTTAAAATTTAAAAATAAAAACATGATCAAATCTTTTTTGTTATTAGATAAATTTGGACCATGGAGTTGACTTTGACTGGTTGCCCAGATTCTGACCGTCGATGACATATCATCAACGCTTCCCACAGTTCCTCCACCACACTTATAGTTTCCACTTGAAATGACAAATATAACCCTGAGAAGCAATTAAACTTTGTAAAGGCGCCAACCCTTTATAACGGAATCAGTTGTTGAGTTAAAGCTCTCTTCTCTGGTTTTCACTGAGCTCTGTTCCTCGCACGAAATCACGATGCGAGAGTGTTCGTAATCGAAGCCGAAACCACTTTCTCATATTCATCATAATCTACAATGTCTTTCGCTCTCATCGAAGCCTGCAAGAAGCGAAAACGGTGGCCAAAATTTTTCAGGTTTAACTCGTTCGGTGACCCTGGTATTCCAATTGTACCTTTGGGTACTTTCCGCGATAACGTTCGGGTTTTCCTTCAAGAAGCTGGAGAACCCGAAGATTATAGCGTCTCCGGGAACCCCCTTTGGTGTACCCTTCTCATCCATGATAAGTCCAACGTAATGGCTCCGCTTTACACCGTCGAAGAGCACGTCTACCACTCTTCTCATCCCTTCTGCGATCATTGCCGCTGCGTAGGTTCGTTTCCGATTTCAATTTCTTGGGTTTCCTCTGCTTTCTGTTTCTTGAAATGGGGCTGGCTCAAGTTTGGGTTTTTGAGCTCTTTTCTGAAATGCTATGATTGCGTTCTGTTCCTGAAAAGGGTTTCATTTTTTACTGTTTTGTGATTTGTTCTTGTCGTGATTGAGTTATCTATTTCGGTTTCGATATTGGTGATCGTAACGGTTGTTTCCAATTTTGGAATTTTCCATCGTAGGGTAGACTTAGCTCATGACCATTGAGAGGGATAGTTTAGTGATTTAGTTGGTTTCAGAAAATGTTCACTTTAATTTTAATTTGCATTTTGAATTACTAAATTTTACTTTTTAATTTTAATATTTTGTGAAGGAAAAAAAAACCTTTTCATTGATTTCTGATTATTGGTTGGTACACAGACTTTTGAAAACAGAGAAAAGTGAAAAAAAATGACATTTTTGTCATTAGAAATGAGAAACATTTTTTCACGACTAGTTTTCCGTAAATGATAATTCATTTATTATGAATACTGTTGGTTGGAGGTTTGACGATTTCTGATTGGGTTTTAGAACTGAAATTGGCTGCTACTGATGCTGATACTAATACCCTGTTTGGTTAATAATTGATAGGTTGGAGTGGCCATTTTGTATCAAAGAGAAGGTATCATTTTATAATCCCGATGGACAGTGGGTGGCATAAGCCCTTAGATGAAGAATCTATAGAAAATCAGAGGCATCTGTTGCATGGGGTGATTCATTGCAATGGTTATGGCCATTTGCTCTGTGTAAATGGCATTGAAGGAGGCTCCAAGGTTCTTAGTGGCAGAGAGATTATGGATCTATGGGATAGAGTATGCACCAACCTCCGAGTAAGGTAAATAAAATCCCAACTCAACGTTCATCTTCATTCTCGTTGTGTTAAATTAATTTACTGAGCATTCAAGGGTCGATTTTTATTATGATACTTGCTTTGTATGGCAGGAAAGTTGCAGTTGAAGATGTTTCGTGTAAGAGGTCTATGGACCTTCGCTTACTTCATGGAGTCGCCTATGGACACTCCTGGTTTGGCAGGTGGGGTTATAGATTTTGCCGTGGAAGCTTTGGAGTGACGGAACCAGACTACAATGAAGCAATGACAACGCTTGGCTCTTTGGAGCTAGACATGATTGCAAAAGATTTGAATAAGACAAAGTTCAACAAAGAAATCAAACAGATGATTCGGTGCTATAGAGATATGAGTGAGACTCATATTATATCACTCAGGGATCTTCTAAGGTTTATGCTCACTGTAAAGTCTTCTCGTGCTCCTGCACCTAAGATAACAGTCACCTTTTCTGCCGCTGCTGTTGCTGCTGATTCTACCTGTTCAGCATTAATCTCAAGAAATTCAACCAAACACACACTTCCAACCAGATCAAATTCTATAAAGGAGAAATCTGTAAGGTATAAGAAGTTCAGCAATGCAGTGACTAGCATGGATAGTAGGTGGCCGACAAGGAGGCTAGAGTTTGCCGCCCAAGTGATTGTGGACGCACTGAAAGAGAACAAGGCTGTGAAACCAGGCACAGGTGGGATGGCAAGGCAAGATGTGAGAGATGCTGCTAGGCTTCACATTGGTGACACAGGTTTACTTGATTATGTACTTAAATCACTCAACAATGTCATTGTTGGAAACTATGTTGTTCGTCGCATGGTGAATCCATCATCTCGAATTCTAGAGTACACTATTCACGATCTTGGCAAGGGGTACAAAGCCCCTGAACAGGAGTCTGAGGGGATGGCTTATGTAGATCAACAAGTAGTTGAGTCATCTTGGGTGCCAGGTAACGATGTTTACTGCGATGTACTGTTTTTGTACAAGAATGTGCTATTGGGCTATCCTGATTCAGAAACAGTGGACTTGGCCATTCAGACAATTCTAGACAGCAGATACTTTGTAAAGGAGTGGGCAGAGAGGGATGAAGTAGAGGAGCAGTTATTGACATTCATTTGCCGCTTGCAACCAAATTTTGTAGACAAAAAATATGAGTTGAAAGGTCTACCATGTGGTGAGGTTGTGGTGGTTCCACTGCATGCAACGGTTGGAGACTTGAAGAGGGCTTCTGAGGCTGCTCTTAGGGACACTTACTGCATTGCAGAAAGGCTTATAGTGACTGACATTAAACAACTTATGGGAGTGAGTGATGAGGAAGTGCTGTTTGGACTAATCCAGTCTGGTGTAGAACTTTGTGTGAGGGGAATTGCCATTGATTTGTGCACCAATTTGAAGTATCAGGGTGGATCTGACAACTGGAAGGTGAGATGTGAGTGTGGAGCTCAAGATGATGATGGGGAGAGAATGGTGGCTTGTGACATTTGTGAAGTGTGGCAGCATACTCGCTGCTGTGGCATAGATGATTCTGAGACAGTGCCACCACTTTTTGTCTGCACTGGTTGCTGTGATTCACTAGTACCCTCCAGGACCGAATCATCCTTTTGTGCGGATTCTCCCGATTCTTTTCTCATTTCAGCAGACCCTTCTCTTTTGCTAGAATATGAGTATGGATGCTAAATGCCTCATTAAATACTGTTGTAACATCTCTTGCTTAGAATTACTTCTTATATTTTGGCCTTATTTTTTTTTTTCTCACCTCTTTTCGTTAATGAGCTATGTTAACGTCCCATGTGAGACATTCGTTTAATCTAGGTGATCTCAAAGAATAGTTCCCTTTGTTTTTTTATTCCTTGGTGATTTTATACTTTCAAGTGAAAGAAAAACAAAGCGAAAGTGGAAGAAATAATAAGGAAAACTATTGTTGTATCATTGGTGGCTTAGAATTTGAAAATACTTATCTCTCTTCTCATTTCATTTGTTCAAATATCTTCGTCTTACTTTTTTTTCACACGTCTTTTTGTTAATGAGGTGTTTTTGTAAGAAAGAACAAGAGAAAAAAGGCCAAAAAGTATTATTGAAAAAAAATATTGTATATTACAACCAAACTTAGAAGATTATGTATATACTGAAGATATGAGAGAGAAACTATAACTAAATGACAATAACTAATGTGTTGTTAGTTTTAATGTCTCTTGAAATAACTTTTTGTTTTTTCCCTTTGCGATTTGATACTTTCAATAAGGAAAAACAGTAAGTGGAAGGAGTGGTACTCTAATTTAGCGGTTAAAGTTTATTTCAACCTTTTTTGTAGTGAAATTTGGCATGCTATTGAACTTATTGTATAGTCAATAACACGTGGCCACTCATTATAAGCCTTAAGCCTTTAAATTATAAAACAAGAAAAAATTCTCGTGTTTTCACCTTGAGATGCGTAATAATGATTGTTATGATGACTTATCTTCAAATTACACAAGGTGTATCAAGAGGATTTTTTTTTTTTATAAAGAAATCTTACACACACAAAAAGACATAATTGTAGGAAGAACTATAGTCTAGAAAGGAAAACATGTTTATGCCCATATAGACTTCGTATAGCTAATAAATAGATTTCATATGTATTGGCTATTGAAAGAATTTTGATCACCTTCATAAAATTATGATCACTAAAATTATTTTGATTCAACAAAAGTTTTTTATCATCCAAAAAATCATTTTAAAGTAAAAGAAAAATTTCAAATACACATAATTTTAGAGAAAAAAATCAACCTTTCTCGAGTCTTCTTTGCTTTAACACAATTCTCACTACACAACAAAAATATACCTAATCGTCCTCTTATATTTTTGTGACCAAATGCTTCTTATATTCTCTACATGAACTAATTTTTTCAAATTGTGGTACTCTTCATCATCTAAACAATTCATATTATATTTCTTTAAAATGAAAGAGTAATTTAACCATCTTATCAAATAGAACTACTTTCTTGTTATATGCGCAATGTTCGTGTCTTAAATGCTAAAAGATTTCTTTCTATAATTTCAATCACAAAATCCTCTTTTCTCGTAAGAAAATAAAGATCAACAATAAAACATGATAATATTATATGATAATATTAAGTTCAATCCACAAAATACCAATATCCATAATAGTTAAGAATCGAAACACAATATATGACTAATAAGTTCAATGTCTTGGTCAATAAACTCCAAGATGTTATTTATTATAATGTTTCATATCCAGATTAAGGACATGTGACATACTTGAGACTCTCAGAAGAAGGGAGCTCTATGGGGTATTCCCTTTCTTCTCCTCTTCTGTGGATTTTGAGGTTCAAAAGTTTCCTCTGGCTTTTCCTGTGAAGGGGGAAGACGAGGAGTCTGGATGGAAATGAAAGGAGGACTTGATTCATCTGGGTTACTTAAAACAGCTCTAACCTGCAAGTTTAAATGTAAACCTAAAATTATAAAATTCACTTTAATCAATATGTCACTATGAAGAACAATTAATGGTTGTGATTGCCAAATTATCATGATCACCTTGCAAGAAATGGAGCAATAACGAAATAAATCAGGTTCAGTCAATTTCCTTTTGCAAGTATTGCATGATGCCTCATTATTTGCTGTTGAACCAGAATGAGGTAGAGGATTCAGTGAAATAACCAGTCGCTTGTTGCATTTGTAAGGCTGCAACCAGAAAGGAACCAAATCCACTTGTAGGTTAGAATTCTTTTAAGGATATACAATTTATGAATCCACTATTTAAATTTTATAGGCATGCGAAATTGTAGTAAATTGTTGAGATAGAGAAAAAGGAGAAATATAATGTCATTTAGAAGTTAGTTGATGATAGGCTAGGTAATCGTGAAGAATGCAATAAATTGTACAAATTATTCAATGTGATTTAAACACATATTTTAGCATGTGTTTAAATTTAGCATGAATAAGAACATATCATATCATACCTGAATTTGTGAGCTGTCAATATACTTTTCCATAGTTGCAAGAGAGACAACATCCTTGTAAACATGTCTATAGATTTTGAGTATTTTGTGATGACGATGAGGACCTGAAGCTACACAATATTGGCAAACTGACAAATTGCAGTTTATACAATACTTATTTAACTCATTCCTACGGAATGGATGAGTTGTGCAGTTGCCAAAGAAAGTTTTCCTCAGAAAAGACTCAAGCCACCTTGGTTTATTGATTCTGCGTTCTCCCACTACTTCATCCTACAAAGTAAATCATGTCAAATAAGTTTCTACTACAAAAGGAAACTAATGTTCATTTCATCGTTATTTATCTTTTCACCCTTTTGTTAATGTTCATTATGTTTTAATGCATATAAATGAGTTCAACTTCTCTTTGTAGTTTTTGAATTTCCTTTCATGGCCATGACAACAAATATAATACATTACTATCAAAATATTCACCAATTCAGTTTTTCGATAATTATTATTGATAAAATTAATAAATACTTTACATCAATATTATGGTGATAAAAAAATTACTGGCCAACAAAAAAAGTATACTAAAGTTAATATTTCGAGTCATATATTAAATGCAAGCCAAAGTTTATGGTATAGTTTTCTAAGTAGAACCAGATATGAACTACAAATAAAGAATTAAGTATGCTAAAGAGAATAGTTAAGAAAGAAAATTGTTGGTGCAACAACAGAATGACATGATGAAAAACTTAAAAACTTTCAAACTCTAAATATATACAAAAGCTCAGCATGCAACAAATGTTCCATGTAAATCCAAAAAGAAATGAGTAAATGAGTGTAAAGAAATCTATAAGTTAAGATCAGGCTCCATTTAATCAATATGTTCTAAATGTGAATCAATATGTTTTAAATATGAGTTGTTTGTTGAGAGATGATTGCATCAGCTAAATGTGAGTTGTTTGTTGAGAGATGCAACTTCAAGATAAATCTTATTTGTATGCCTTTGAAGGGTATGGATATGATCTTAGAGATGTATTAATTATTTGTCAATTACATTTTTTATAGATTTTGATAAAAATCAATTGATATCTCCTAGTCTTTAAATGGAGAGTATAGTTTCAACTCACCATTTTTTCTAAGATGTATAGATGGTGCAAAGTACTTTATGATGTTAGCTCAAATGGTGGTAAATGATGATAGTTTAATGAGAATATTCATGTTATGCATGAATTTATAGATGTGTTTCCAAATGAGATTCTTGAGTTATCACCTTTGATAGAGATATATATATCTTGTTGATCTAGTTTCGAGTATTTGGCCAATGTCATGACTTCATACATGATGACTCCAATATATATAGTTGGCAAAATTGAAGAAACATGTTAAAGATTTGTTGTAGAAATAATTCTTTAGACTAAGTGTTTCTCAATTGGGTGTTCCTTTGTTGTTTTTAAAGAAAAAAAATGGATAATCAAGATTGTGTATTGATTGTAGATAATTGAATAAGTCGAGATTAAATATTTATTGCCCAAGATTGATGATTTGTTGGATTCATTACATGGAGAGTGGTATTCTTCAAGATTGATTTGAGGTATAATCATTGTATGTAATTATGCCTTTCGGGGTGATTAATACTCCAACTATATCCATATATTACATGAATAAGATTTTCATATCATATATAGATCCATTTGTAGTGGTGTTTATTGATGACATAATGATCTATTCTCTTATACATGAGAAATGTGAAAAACACTTGAGGACAATATTGTACGTCAAATTGTCTGAGTGTGAACTTTAGAGAAGTGTACTTTTTGGGACATGTTCTCTCAACTGGGGGGATTTTTGTTAATCCTTTTAAAATTTTAGTTTTTTTATAGTAGGAATGTTCCAAGAAAATTTTAGAGATTAGGAGTTTTGTGGAGTTAGTTAGTCACTAGAAGGTTCATATATGGGTTTTCCAGTGTTAATTATTCCTTACCTAAGTAAACCTTTTGAGGTTTATTGTGATGCATCATATATGAATTTGGGTTGTGTGTTGATACTGGAAAAAGAAAGTTGTTTCCTATGTTTGTCAACAAGTAAAGGTGCATGAGAAGAATTATCCTATCCATGATCTCAAGTTAGCAACAATGGTGTTTGCTCTAAAATCCTAGAGGAAATATTTGTATGATGTTAGGTTTGATGTATTCAATAATCATAAAAGCATGAAAAAATTGTTTGATAAAAAAGAGTTGAACATGAGAAAGAGAAGATGGGTGGAGATCTTGAAAGACTATAACTTTTAGTTTAATTACCATCCAAGAAAGATAATATGATGTTGATGCACTAAGTCATAACATAATAACACAGTGCATGTATCTGACATGATGATGATCAAAGAGTTAAAGTTGTTGGAAGCTTCCAGGGATATTAGTTGAGATGTAATAATAAGATATGATTATATTAGTCACACCATCCAAGTTATGACTAATGATTTTCTTGGCATAATTTGAAAAAAAAGTATTAGAGAATTGTTAAGTACCGATGAAACTAAGGGTTTCTTAGTTGTTGATGATGAGTTAAAGAGGATGATTGGTGATGAGGGTTATACAAGTATGTTAAGTTTTCATCCTAGTATGACTAAAATGTATCAAAACTTCAAGAAAAACAAAATTTTGTTACGAAAGCAAATGTAGCTAGATATATAATTGTGTTTGACTTGTAAGAAGTCAAAGGTTGAATGTTAGAGACCAAACAACATGTTACAAAAATTAGATATACCTATGTGGAAATGAAATATTATTTCCATGAACTTTATTACCCATTTACATGGGTGGTGCATGAACATGATGTCACATGGATCATTGTTGATAGATTAACAAAGAATGCTCACTTTTTTATCAGTAAACTTAAGTATTTATGTTCATAGATAAGCATTATTGTACATCATAAAGAGAATTAGATTACATGGAATATCTGTAAGTATAATATTTAAATAAATCATGGATTTACTTCTAAGTTTTGGTAGACATTAATTGAAGCGATGAAAACTAATGAAACTTAATTTAACTTATCATCATTCTTAAATAGATGGACACTCATGAATGACTATTTAATATATGGATGATTATATATAAATGACTTGTTTACTCATGAATGACTATTTAATATATGGATGATTATATATAAATGACTTGTTTGCTAGATAATGTAGATAGTTGAGTCTGAGTGGCCTAACAAATTGAAAATACTAATCCAACCACCAAATTTTATCACATTAAACCTATCAATTTTAATCTACTTTGTCAGCCTTACTTTCTTGTAAGTTTTGCTAAATATAAACCTTTTAAATTTTGCTAAATATAAACCTATTTATGTTAAAAAGGAAATATACTTTTTAATCTCTTCTAATACTAAAAGTAGAAGTGATTTTTTTTTTAATTCTTAATCCATAATAATAATAATAACAATAATAATAAATATAGAAGAGTATTGATGATAGGGATATTTTTTTAAAAACTAAAAGTTTATAACATCCACTAAATTAATTATTTTTTATAATTCTATTGAAGTACATAGTTGAATGTTATAAATATGAACAATGCACGGTTTGATTCATCATATATTTAATATACATAAATCAATTTGACAAATCATATGCTGAATAAAAATATGTTAAATATAATTAATATATTATAATTAATTAATAAAATATTTAATAAGTTGTGAAATTTAATTAATATAAAATTTAATATAGAGATCTATAAAATTTCAATGTATTATATATAAGTATACTTTTATAATAATTATTTTTATTTAATAATATATTTTAATACAGACACATATTCATATTAAATTTATATTTTTTATTTAAAATCACATTATATTTATTGAATTTAATAGCTATATTATATTAATAAACTAAATTAAATTAAATATTTTATAAAGTAAATACATTAGTTGATATCATATAAAAAGTCTATATATTTAGAAATTAGTTTATCTAAATAACATATTTATTAATTGCATAAATATAAAGTAGTGTATATTTATTAACATATGGATTTTGGTCTAGTCCCTCCATATTTTTATTTTTTTATTTTTTTTAATAATAATTTTTTTTATTTGATGACAAATTATTGTTGTTACTTGAGGTATTAGAGATATCAAGTAGCATAGTAATACCTAACATAAAAGTTTTTTTTTAAAAAAATATAAAAACAGTGTATGGATTAACATTACAAATAAATTTTAAATTTTATAATATCATCTACGATAAATGATAATTAATTTTCTTTGTCTTTTACTGTAATTGTCTTAAAAGTCATATTTATTATCATGTTTAATTTATTGACTGTATAACAATTCACAGGGAATGTTTATAGAAATTAAACTCTCATTATATATTTAAATATGTTAAGATACTAAATTTTGTAAAAATTACTTTGTGTTTATTGAAAGTCTATATATTTAGAAATTCATTTATCTAAATAATACATTTAATAATTGCATTAAATAAAACAAAGGATTTACCTTACAAAGAAATTTTTACAATATCATCTACAATAAATTTTTACGATAATTAATTTTCTGTCTTTTACAATAGATTTTTTAAAAGTCATATTTACTATAATTTTTAATTTATTGACTGTATAAAAATTCAATGTTTATAGAAATTAATCTCTCTTTGTATATTTATATATGTTAAGACATTAAATTTTGAAAAAATTACTTTGTGTTTATTAAATATATTTAATCTGTGTATAGGTTGATATGATATATTAATAAAAGAAAAAATTAATAATATTATTAATGTTAATAAATACAATAACTAATACTTTGTAAGAAGAATTATATTTTTAAGTATGTCTTGTAAGTTAGCTTTTTAAATAACAATAAAAGTAATCACTATTTCAATATTTGTGTTTGTGTTAATGATTACCTTTTACTAAATAATTCATTTTTAACATAGAAATTATTTTAAAAGTAATATATTTAATAAACATACACAGTAATGTTTTTAATATATATATATATATATATTAAAGTATTAACCAATTAGTTTTTTTTTAAATCTTATTCAAGTTTAATTTTCAACAGAGCAATCTAATCTTAATAAAATAAAAGCTTAATCGAATATTTCTTCCTTTTTATGCTTGAAGATGTGATCAAATTTTAATAAAACATACTTTTTTTCTACTTTAATGTTGATTTTTGTGTGAAAATAAATCCAAGAAATCAAATGTTAATACTTCTGTCATTTTCATGATTCTTCTGCAGCTAAATAATAATCCAATTGCATTTAATAATACACAAAAGGAGAGGTATATCATTCTCCTCTTTTTATAGTTTTTCAAATTGTGTTCTATAAATTCTCAATCAAAGGAATGGAAAATAAATCTGGTAAAAGAGCATGCCCTTATCAAAAGAACATTTTTTTCCCACACAATTTTTGTGTGTGAAAGGGGATATATATATATATATATATATATATATAAATAAATAAAAAATTAGTAGAACAAAGAGATTAAAGCACTAAAATTAATTTAATTGAAGATGTAGAAAATATAGAGAAAAAGTTTTGTGGGCACATACCTTGTCAAGTTTTCTGGAGGAAGAAGCATTCATGAGGTTCTTTCTTTTCTTGCAGAATAGCATGGTGATGAAATTGGATTAATATTTGAGAATGAAAAGATGTTTAAGGAGGAATTGCATACTCACTCAATTGAGAGAGAAAGAGTAAAGAGAGAAAGGATTACGTAGGAATTTGTAGTGTTGAAGAACACTGAGTAAATGAATAAGACAAACTAAGAGAACGCGGATTCGGCATGAAACGGAAGCGTTTCTGCTCAAATTGTTCAAAAATCGATGAGACCCAAACATGGCCTCTAGCCGTTTCACATTAATTTGTGGCCCTATTATACCCCAATCACTATTCTTCCTTTAGAAAAACATTAATTATTTTTTTTTAAACTCAGAAGAGGCCATTTTAATAATGAAAATATTTATTATTGATATTCAGAATTTATTATACTAAGATAAATGGTTAATGGTTACATTATTTTAAAAATAAATATTTAGGACTTTTGATCGTTTTTTCAACAAATTCAAAGTTCAGCCTTATCTTATAACGGGAATAATGCTTTGTTAAAAAAATTATTAGTTTAATTAGTTACTTTAAGTTATATATAATTATGTAATTTTAGTTACTTATATTTTAATTATGCTGATTAGTTTTTAAGTTTAAGATGAATATAACGACTATAAAATAGTTTTATAGTAAAAATGATATATTTTAAATGATATCTGAATATTTTATTATTAAAGTAGTAAGAGTATATAAACATAAAAAATTTGTTGTTTAAGTTTCATTTTAAAAAGTCTCTAAACTTTTTCTTTTTTTTTCCTTTACTTTTTTTCTAACTTTCTGAACATGTCATCAGAATAATGATCGGAGTACATCATTGGATTTCTGACCATGAATACTACAGACTGTCTTATCAGAGTTTTAGATCAAGTAAGTTCATTTTTGTTCCTTCTTCCTTTGAGTCAGTTCTAAAATTGTTAGATTATTTTTGGTAGATTTTATATGTGGTGTTTTTAGTTTCAGGATTAGTCTTTATTAGCTCGTAGTTTAAGTGAAATAGTTAGATTTTTTATCATGACTTTGTAGTATAAGTTAAGTTACTAGAATTGGGATTCTTAATGAGCACATGCTCAAATTAAGATAATGGGAGTTGGTTTTATTTTTAATATAACTCTAAGTCAAAAGATGTGATAATTTCGTGATCATCAATTCCAAAATTTACGTAAATGATGTTAACTTGATCTAATTAATAAATTACAAACATTCATAAAAAAAACAAATAACACTCCTAAAGTATAAGATGTATCATCTAAATAAAAAACTAAAGAATCTTTAAAATATCTGATAAACCATCATTACTATTAAAAAATATTTAAAAATGTGATTATACTGGTAGAGGACTAAAAAATACATTTAAATTTAAGAAGAGCAATGATATCAAACTTTTTAGAAGCCTTATTAATATTTTAGAGTATTTTACTTCTAACACTATCATATTGGTAGCCAACTTTAAATACCTTGAATTCCTATATAGTACGTACGTGATAAATAAAATTATTTTAGATTAGAGTGAGTTAGAGTATTTTTATGTTTTATATATTAAAATTGATAAAATTAAAATAAATCATTTCATAAATATTTTAAAATGTGTATAAATTTTATAAAATTTAAAATAGTATCATTATTATTATTATTATTAGTATTTCAGTTCAATGAGATTTTTAATTTGAATTTTTTAATTCGAAAAAAGTGACATAAAAAGTAAAAAAGAGACACTAGATAGGGCTAGTATGAGCTTAGCGTCCAATATAAATGAAAGTTAATCTTTTGGTGGCTATACATTAGAAATGGCCTTCAATGAGACACAAATTTATAAGATAGTGTTGACTAAGCCTACATAAAAAAAAATATTATTTAACTATAACATAGGTTTAGAGACACTAAAATGGATATAAAATTAAATAATTATTAAGAAGTGGACTTTAAGTCTAACTCAACCTCATAAAATCGACTTATAAGGTGAGATTTGCACTCACGTATATACTATGAAATGTCTTAATCTTTAGATATGGTATCTCCAACACCTTCCTCATGCCGAGGCTACCAACTCGTGTGTGGCATTATATATTATGGATGATCCGATAACGGGCCGATAGCGAGTGACTTGATAAGCCCAACAAACAATCGCTAGGATATGCTCGAAATGGCCACAAACACAAAAATGAAAAACGAAATTAAGGAGAGCGAAATGATCACCACGAAGAAAACGTATGGTTTTTTTTGAGGAATTTTGGGATTATGAGTTTGAAAGTGTGAGACAGAAATGAGAAATTGAAAGTGTGAGAAAATGAAAATGTGAGACAAAAATGTTTTAATATTTTTTTTTCTCATTAAATAATTTAGTGTGGGCTGTGACAATAAACGTCCACGTCACCTTAATGTCGCCCAAATCTCCACTAAATGTAATAAAATATTGCATCCACTTTGTGTCTCCATTCTCAACACAGTATCCACTACAAGAAAATCATTAAATGAAAATCAATTTTAGAGACAAAAATTAATTAGTTGCTATAGTGACTAAATTAGAGATCATTTTAGAAACTAAAAAAAATTTGGTTTCTAAATTAGTTTCTATTATTGTTAAATGATTTCTAAATTGGTATCTAATTAGCAACTAAGATTTTTGCTACCAAATTTAGAATCTAAATAATTGGTAGTTAAAATCTTGGTAGCTAATTAGATACCAATTTAGAAATTATTTAACAATAATATAAACTAATTTAGAAACCATTTTTTTTTAATTTTTAAAATGATCTCTAATTTAATTACTATAACAACTAATTATTTTTTGTGTCTAAAATTAGTTTATATTTCATGATTTTCTTGTAGTGATCATTCTACAACTTATTTTTAGATTGCATCTACTTTGTGTTCCCATTCTAGACTCAATATTATTCTGTGAGTTAATTTTTTTTATTATATCTACTTTGTGTCCCCATTCTAGACGCTAACTTATTATTATTTTAATAATTTTTAGTGTGAATTAAAGGTCTCCATTGTGAATACAATATTTGACATTTATTTTTTGTGTTCAACTTGAATAGACTTCACCATGCTAATGACTTATTTTTTTATAGTTCTCGCTTTTTTGTTAACAGCTAAAATAATTTTTTCTAGTAGTAAATGTTGTGTTAAATATTTGGAGAGATGGTTTATTATCTATAATAATTTTATATGGTTGTCTTTAATAGAAAATATCCATGGTCTCAAATAAAATATGTTATGGTTGTTATTAGAAAACCAACTGAGTATATATATGTGAACATATTAATTGAGGCAAATTTTTTATTATAATAAGTGGGACTCAACTAATATTTATTTCGTAGAATGTAATCAAGGTTTCGTACTCATTTTAATCCTTCGTGAAGTAAAGAGAAAATGAGTTGTGTTGTGGATATAAATTGACTAAGAGAAAATGATAAATATATTGAAGTATTAAAGTATTATTATAATATAAAATTCATCATTTTTTATTTAAATTTTAGATTCAAGTACTCGGCTAAATAATTGAAATTGTTCATCTTATATGTAAAATAATTTTTTTTCAAAAATTGTTAGTTTTTTTTAAATTTATTGTTGTTTTGATTGTAAACTACTACAATAGAATGAGAATGAGAAACTGAAACTTCAAATTAAATTAATTACATGATTTATTTCATGCAACAAGCAACTAAATGATTTAAACTTTGAATCAGAAACGAAAATCATTCTCATGATATATTATAGGAATATGAAAAACATATTTAACAAAAAATATTATTTTAAAAAGAAAAATTAAATTATATTGATCTAAATTTTTTCCGATACAGTTTAATATTTGTTAATTTGATTATGTTTTTGTTTAAATTAACCATTAAATTGAAAGTTTCTTTTACATTACTTATTTATAAAAATCTATATTAATATAAAATTAATTACTTAATATCTTGTTTATATAAATTAAAATCCAATTAATATATATTTTTTAAAATATGAATGATTTAATCACTTTGTTTTTTAATTTTGACAAAATTTAACATAACTAATAATAATAATATATAATTATAATTTAACGGTTAGATTGATAAATTTATCTTTATGTAAAATTTATATTGGCATCTATTTTTTTAATATTTATTTTAAAATTTAACTTATTTCTTTATTTATTTTTTCAGTTTTCTTTTGACCAAATAAAAAAAAAACGCATTATTTTTTTTTTTTCTCTTTATCTTTTTTCTCAAATAAAATATACCATTAAAATTTAAACTACCTTTCCATACAAGAATAAAGAGACTTATATGATAACAAAAATAAATAAATTTAATTGTCAAACTCATATTTTGTGACTGGAGATTAAAATTTCATTAAATTGTAAGTATTTATAAATTTGAGTATTTTAATTATTATTATTATTTATATATTTATAATTGAATTTGAATAAAATTGTTTGTTATATTAAGTTTTTAAAACATTATCTATTTTTATTTAAGTATATTTTTATTTGATATTTGTATCAATGGAATAATATAATCATTATTTTTTTCAAGTAATCTATTAATTCATTTTATTTTATTTCTTTTCCATCTTCAGTTTTGGATAATTTATCAATCAATTTATTCTTGAATATTTAATGGAACGAAATTTTTAAAAATTATCTTAATAAAAAATATTCAAATTTTAATAGAAATTAAAACAAATATTTATATGTATGTGGAATTATACAAGTACTCATTATATTTTTAATATTACAAACTTGTATCATAAAAAATATGGTATGCTGTTTTAAATAATAAAAAAATTAATGTAATGTATAAAAGATGTGGTATACTTCTTTTCGAATAATAAAGGCTTATTATAGAGAGAGAAAAAACAGAAAATATTTGAAAGTTTACTTGGCATCATTTGAATGTCTCCAAATTGATGTTATCATCCAGTAATAAATATTTGCAATGCACACGTTCTATCATCACAACTATATATTCTTGTGATTGAAAGAGACTTATTAAATGAGCATTTCACAAGCTGTCCTTTCCTAAATGTTTTCTCATCACATGAACTTGTGAAAATTTCGAACTTCACACGAAATCATGATTTAAATTTTGAAATTTCTTCAAGCTTAACAGGGAAAGAATAATTTTAATATATGTTAAAAATATAAGAAATATCTGAAGATATTATTATCTTATAATATTTTTCTTTTATGTTTTGACTTGTTTTCTTATTTATCTTTGGATTTTTTTATCATAATTGGAATATTTGACTAAAATCATATTTATTAAAATATAATTCATAGCCATACATTCATTGTATTGGCTTATATAATCTGTTGTGTGGTAAAAATACACACTATTTCTAGAAACTCTTTAAAAATCTGGTGTGCAGTGCATAGAAGTTTCGAGAAATTATCCCAATTTTTATAATTAAATTTATAAAAAATAAAATAAGGAGAGAATAATTATACATAAACTTCATATCTGAGTGTAGTGTTTATATGTTTTGTTGTTGGAAATTTTATATTTTTGTAATAGTTATAGCAATGCAATTATGTATGTGAAAAAATCTTCTCTTCCTTTCATCTAGTTATGTCAATGTTTTTCTTTCCTTGCTTTTTCCTAAATTATCTGATAAAAATGATATTATTGACTGCACATTTTAAGGTGACTGTTGACCAAGAGGGAGCGTGTGATTATTGAAACAACTTTTGGCAACAAAGTTCTTCCTTCCCAAGGCACGTGGAAAGAAATTTCTTTCTGCTTGGAATTTTATTTAGCTCCAATCAAAATCATTACTTTTGAAAGTCTTGCTGACTTTTCCCTAATCATCAAATGGATTCAGTGACTCTAGACCAGAGGCAAGCACGAGACTGTTCCTTCTATCTTCCTCACCACGTTGAAGACTTTTCATCATCAAGACTCTCTCCCACCACTATAAATTTCCCCTCTGCAATGCTTAAACCACAACTTAATTAAAACTTGAAGAACTAAACTTTGTGGTGGAGCAATTAGCCATGAACAATATCATCAGAGTGGCACTACTTGTGAGCTCAGCCTTGCCTCCTTTAAGCTGCTTCATGGAACTTTTTGCTGCTGTCATTGCTTCTCAACCACAATTCAATACAGTGTCCGAGGAAAGTATGTTGAACAAGGAGGAGAAAGAAGATGATGCATCAGTCACCGCTAACGTGGCTGCCCAAAACCACTTTCGGCAAATTCAACACATATGTTAAGGGGGTCTTGGATTAAAGTTTAGAAGGTGGTGATATAATGTTTTAACAATATTTAGAGTCATGTTTAATTTTCTCAGTTGATGTTGTTAGACTTTTTAAAAACTGTGGGGATTGTGTTTATGCATAAGTTTGGACACTACCGTGTGTAAGCTTTGATTGTTGTTCGAGAGTTTCTTGTATTGTATCTATGAGTTGATTATTAGGGTTATTGACTTTTGGTGTACAAGAAAATTTAGTACTGGCTGGTGGCAGCTGCTACAAGTGTAGAAGTCCAGAAACAAGCTAGAGTTGCACTGAGAAGTTGTTAAATGTGACTCAAACATTGCTTTTCTGAATGATGAATGTATAATATTACAGAATAATTTATTCTTCATAGTGATGATAAAGAGCAGACTGAAAACTAAATCTAAACAAACCATCGGTAATTTCAGACAACCGATGTTAGCTCAGTTGATGTTGAATAATAATAAGTATCACATAATATGCCCGTAAATTGAGGATGGTGTTGTTGGGGACACTGATTTGATTTCCTTAACTTAGTTTGTTCCTGTCTTCTGGAGTTGAGACTGGACCATGACTTGGTGGGGCATCTGTGTCTATGATTAACTTTCCTGTCAGACTTATCGAGCAATTATTCATTAACATTCATGCTTGCATCATTGATTTCGATGGTGGTGAATTTCATCTTATCAGTTTAAAAACAGGCAGGCAAAATTCTCAAGAAGCATACGAATGTAACTTTCACAGTCAATTTTTTTGTTTCCTTTTAATTCAATTAACTATCTCTTAATGCTCAGACAAGTAAAACAAAGAAACATTCCGATCCAATCACTGCATAAACAAGGTTTTTTCAACTAATGAAATCCAGAAGAGTGTAACTAAGTAGACAATGACTTACTTGCTTTGGGTTGATTTCGTACGCATGAAGTTAACTAAAAACATTTAAAAACTCGATTAGAACTAAACACGTAACGATTGAGGAGTTGCTAACAGTTTTTTTATTATCAAGGTTTGATTTTATAGAACGTGATAAATTATTTAAAGGAAAATTATTGATTGTATTTTTTTATTAATGGTTTTAACTTTTTTGTACGTAACCAGAATACCAAATTCTAATATATATGTATATATTGTTTAGAATGAGGGAGCAATTAGTGCAATGAAATCCATGTGCCCTGATCTTTGATAAATTCTAGCTGAGCTCTGATGTTTGCCACCCCACTAACAACTATTGAGCACTTCATCAGCACAAGCTGCTTAGAATGGTGCCACAAAAGCACATGCACATCATCAGCACATTATTTGATCTAAATCACTCATTGTATTGACAGGATCCGACACTCTTTTGTGCGGTTAATAAGATCAAATACTGTGCTAATGTCTAGAAAGCACAACACATAACGAGGAACTTTATTATATGGTTTAAAAGAGCCATTATATAGAGCATTAATGTGTTTCATTGACTAAGTACAGCTTCTGACCATCCTTAATCATGTCCACGTCATTAATTTTACCACCATCTTCTGATAAAATACAAGAATCGCCAGAAATGTTTATTTGTTCTGCAGCTGATTTGATTAGCTCTTCGATGGAGTGCGGAATCCATAGTACAATTCCATGTCTTCTATTATCTTCCGGATCCCACGGGTGGAAAGGGAAGACTGTGCACTTCTTTGCGTGCATTTTATCTGAAAATGATAGATAAGATTAAGAATTGGTGATCTAGAGTCTTAAAAAGTAGAGATTGTCGGGCATAACAACAAAAAGAAATGCACACAATTGGAACAATAATTTTTTTAGTCTGCTAGCTCTTCACGGAAGAGGTAGAACTAGATGCAAACCATTCATGTAATTGTTTTGCTTAAACATTATGTTTGAGAGACAATGAAGTCAAGGAACTATGATAAAGTTAACCCCAAAAACTAAAATTTAACAAAGAAAACTAAGCTGGGAATTACGAGAAAAAAGTGTAAAACATTGCCTTGATGTAAGGCTAAGTAATAATACATTCTGGTACGTGTATAAAATTCTCAGGCATTATAACTTTATTAGGAGGGAGGAGTTAATCGATCTAAATTGCTTATTCTACTATAGTTCGTATCCATCTCTTAGAAAACCTATAAAGGCAACGCAGTATGTCAGTACCTGTACATTCTTGGGAGGAATACGGGAATTCTAAAAGTTGAGCAGATTTTGCTTCTTCCAGTAACTTGATCAGATTCTTATTTCCACACATCCGGGCTTCATCAAGCGGAGTATTTCCCCATCTGTTTAATAAAATGAAAATGAAGGAAAAAATTTGTTATGCTATTTCGGCAAAATCATGAAAAGGAAAGAAAAAAAGTACAGAAACTATATATTCTTGAGTAAGACTTATTAGAGAAAATATGGCAGAAAAAGGAAAGAGTGAAATATTATATTTACTGCTAACAGGGGTCTGTGTTAATTTATTCCATCTTGTTTATGCTACTGGTGTGAATAAAGAAACTAACTTATTCTGTTCATGTCTACAATATTACAGAAATGCATGGAACCGAGCCTCTAGTTATTTTCACCAGACACACTGTTGGGTGTATGTACACTGCAACTGTGTAAAAGTAAAGCTCGGTGCACTAGAGAACTAGGCCAGCCTTGAAAAGCCACGGTCCGTTCTATTTTTCATGTGAAAATGTCAGCATGAACCTGCAAAAAGAGTGATGAATGATACCTGTCTTTGTTAAAAACAGTAGCTCCGGCTTCTAATAGCAACTTTGCCATGAAGTGTAAACCTTCGGCTGCGGCTATGTGAAGAGGGCTTCGGTAATCATAATCTTTTAAGTTAGGATCCATGCCATTGGATAAAAGTCTTTTAAGATAATCTGAATCTCCCCTTGCAACTGCTGTACACAAAAAACTACCAGCATTTTCGATCTTCATGGAGGCCCCTTCTTTAAGAAGTAAAGAAGCAACCCGATCATTTCCATTCTTAACTGCTTCAAGTAAGGGCGTGTTCCCGAAGTTATCTATTAAATTACCAAATAAGGATGGTTGTGTCAGGTGATCAGCCAAAATTGAAGCAACTCGTAGAAATTTCATAAGTTAGATAATTACCTTTAATATTGATATCTACACGTTCTTTAATAAGGAAAAGTGTTATATCTTCGTGTCCTCTAGATGCTGCAAGATGCTGTCGGAAAAACAAAAGGGGTTCATATCAGGAAAGTATTTCTTATTACATAATCCATATGTTGCCAAGTTATTATTTACCAACATCATAGATGAAGAGAAAGCAACAGAATTTTGCAAGACATCATAAGAAGTTGTAGGTTCCTTACTATAGGTGATCTTCCATCATAATCTGTCTTGTTGGGATCAGCTCCAGCTCGAATTAAACCTTTAAGCTGATGCAGATCCCCATGAAAAGCTGCACTATTGACCTTCAAAGCAAGCTCAGCTTCTTGTTTTCCAATGTGAAATGTGATGTCTGACTTCAACTGCTTACCTCGAAAAGACTCTTTTCCCTATAGAATAAGAAAAAATTAGGTGTCTCATGATCAGAAATTAGTAAACTACAATCTTTAACGTGTAAGTTGATACATCCATTGATTGTTCAACTAGAGAGTTGCAGAGTTTTTTTAATTCATGTCAGAGTCAGATACTACTAAAGGGAGGAGGATGAGAGAAATAGCCTATATGAAATTATTACCTCTAGAAGGTTGTTTAATACTTTCCTTCCATCATAAAAGTATACGTCTAGGATATTTGTAAATGATTGTTTATCAAGTCGCAGGAGTCTACTCAGTTCAGAAACGCGAACAGTATATGGCTGAGGAATGTTGCAAAGAATTGATATTTCTCCAAATGAACTGTGACGCTGCAGAAGTGAAACAGTTTCTTCAGACCCATCTTCAGCTATGCCCACTTCTTCCTGTAAAGAAACAGCTTTGGGCATTCAAAAAGCAAAAAAAATGAAATTTGTCTCTAGAATTTTTTTATGAATCAGTTCTAAAATTCTACTAAAGAAGCTTCCTGTATCATAGCCTACTTTGCACAGGAATACTTTGTCATGTGGAAAATTTATAAGATTCTCCTGCCCTTAGTTTATGCGAATACTTTCTTAAGGTGATGCAATACAAAGTAAGAAAACGATATGCATAGCAGGATGAGTATATTTAAAAAATATCAGAAGTCTCAGCAGAAGAAAAATATAAAAAATTGAGCAATTGTAGAAGTGAATGTGGAAATATAAAATCATACCAGCACTCCATGACAGACAAAATATAGTTGATCTACAGCATTTCCTTGATCCATTATAACTTCCCCAGGAAGAAAGAACTCCTCATGGATCCTAATAACCTGAAAGATCAGAACAACATAAACTATAATGACTCCACCATTACACACTCCGAAGAAGATAATGGACGATAAAAAAAACTCTCCTTATAGGTACATCTGGTCACATTAGCGGAACAGGCACATGTTTGGAAATAACAAAAAATGCTAGTAAATATGATTATTTCAGTCAATTAGATATATTTTGTGCAGTTAGTATTCTCGTTCAATCAGGTCCTTCAAGGATGAAATTGTTGTTGATTACATAAATTGCAGAGAAAAGAAGTAACTTGAATCTACAAAAAACTAAAAACATTAATAAACATGTTCCGGTGCTAAAAGTCTATACAACAAAAAAGTTACTTGCCAAATAAAAAGAGCGGGAAAGTGAGCTCTGTATGCCAAAAATACAGATAATATTGATTACATTTCATATTGACAAGCTAGGCAACGGAGAAAGGTTACTTACAATCTGGTTGATGAATTCTGAAGAGCATCCCTTGAAAAGAGAAACATTTTCTATGTATGGCAAGTATAATGTTTGGGATATCTGCCAAAAGTAATCAGATCATTATATCATCCGAGATCAAAATGACGGGGAAATAATAAAATATGTCATTCAATAAAGGCATAATTTAAACTTCGATCGCACTAACTGCTTTATCATATAATGAGATTTAAGAAGAGTAATAATATCTTTATTTTAAGTATAAGCACCTAGTGCTCCCAAAAATGAACAGAATTGAATTAAAAATGTAAATGTTTAAATTCATATTCTTTACACAACACAGCACAAATACTTACTAATGCAGAAAATTTCTAAACAGCACACTGACAGAAAAAATGTGGCCTACAACTCCAGCAGATTTTGCTCTAAACTGTTACTTTCAACACTAAACTGACATTTCAAATAGCATCTTTATATATCTATTGGATATTTTCCTTACACGTTACCATACTTTTATACTAGTATATTTATCACAACTTTGACAAATCTAAACAGAAAACGTAAGGAGTTGATGCATAAAAACCAACAGAATGTGAAGAAATGTCAAAAAGCATTTAGAAGCAGGTGGGAAAACTATAAAATTGTAGGGTATTGAAGCAAATGACAATAATTACGACGGTGACATCTATAATTGAGAGCACACATGAGGTTCAAAAGTCATTTTTTCTCTTATTACCTTAGCTCGAATAGAAATAGGGATATCCTGAATGACAGCAGCCTCAGTGTAGCTACTCTCATACTGTAATCGCACATGGCCTTTAATTTGTTCACGGATATCCCTTCCAAGCTTATTTCTGTTCATATATTTCAGAAGGTCTGTCATCTTATCTCTAAACTTCTCAGTTTTTGACCCCTTGACTATCAAAGCTGTCATGTTACCGATCAAATAGGCACCAAGAATCATATCAAATGAAACGTATACCATTACGAATATCATCTCCCTCAAATTAACTGCATGTATGTCTCCATAGCCTGTGGAAGAAATTGTCACAAACATGATTCATTCAGGGAAATTTTCAAAAGAGACAAGATAATATACATTTTGAAAAAAATCTAAATATCTATGCAAAACTACGTTGATCTAGAATTTATAACCATTTATAATTGTTAGTTTTTTTATTTGGTGATGATTGTAATGTTTTTTAACAAGTCAATACTTTGTTTCTAGTTTGAATAGATTGCATGTATTCAAATTACCTTTTTAATTATAATTGATTTAAGGCACCAAGACATTGGTACGAAGTACTAATCAACTTTATTGATGATTTGTCCTCGTTGGAACCTTACTTGTAATTGATTGCAATGGAGTCATGAGATCAGCACTAGGTGACCTATTAATTGTAATTTATTTACTGAAATTTCTTGATATTTGTTTAATTTGATTTATTTGAACAAGATTGTTGTGATTAATTTATTAGAAATCCCTTAACAACGTTTCAACTAACACTTATAGATATTTTTCATTGAATCTCAAACTTGATTTGGTAAGACTTTGAAATATTAATTCCTTCATTAATTGGATAAGATCTTTTCTGGTTGTTTCTCCTTCAGCGTGTTCGTTCTCTTTTTGTACAACTAGAAAGGGTGAAAAAAAGACTCATTGATCAATGTCTTCTAGAGATTTTTCAAATTTTCAATTTGACTATCAATTACCTAACACAACCCGACATAGGCATAATTACAATAACTAAAGACCAACAAATTGAAAATCGTTTTTGCTTGATGAATAACAAAAAAAAAACGTACCGACTGTTGCCATAGTAACAATAGCGAAATACAGAGATGTTGTGTAGCGCTTCCAAAGATCAATTTCTCTGAAATGTGAATAACTATAGTCACCCAATTTTAAACTTCCTATCCATGTGTACCCTTCTTGTGAGTCTGGTAGAGTGGTAGCCAAAAAGTAGAAAATGCAGGCTGCTGTATGGGTGCAGTAGAGTTCGACCACAATCAGTTTCACAATCCGGGTAGTAATGTAATTGACACGTATGTCCTTCTCCAACTTGTGGAAAAAATCTGTGACTTTCCGCACCCTGTATAATCTGATCCACAAAAGGTACCTCACCTCCTCTTTTCGTCCACTAGCCTGTAAATAAAAAAAGTTATGCTAGTTGCTACAGTACAAACCAGAAATTGAAAACCTTCGATAACAAAGAAATTGCGACAAAAATAGATGTCTTCACAAAAAGCTGTTAACATTTTAGCATATCAAGTGCCATTTTCTGTACAGGTAACGTCTAAAACCAGCCAGTAATAGTCTCATGTGTTAGCTGAGTTGCACAGTTAGTCATACCAATAAGGGGCTTCACAACTTCTTGTGCAGCTAAGTGATGTAAACATGACTAAATAAAAAGTCCCAAAACTTGTGAAGTGAGGAGGCATTCTAAATTTCCATCAATGTAATTGACTTGCAAAGCGGTTAGATACGAAACAGGAACACAAGTAAAGGACAATGGTTCGTATACCATTGTTATGACGGACAAACTACCTATATTACGTTCCAAACGTCTAATCAAATATCCGTAAGTACAAAATTCCATTACCATGAAAGAAACAAGAAACGAAAAGAGAAAAGGCTTTTTATCTTTTCAATTCCTAGAATTGAGACAGAATGTCAGGATACTACGGAATTTTTCTGTGTCGTTTTAATAGATGACAACAACTAGATGAAAAGTCCTAAGAACAGTTAACCAACACTGTAAAATAAAAGTTACATGTAAGTTAAGGAAAAGTAAAATGATGGTAAAGTTTCCTTCTTAACACTTGTCATTTCATTGCCAACCGAAAAAATATGCTAGAACCCCTGAAAAACTACCACGAAATGTATACATGCATTATAAGACACTAACATAAGCGATGTGACTATAGACTTTGTTGGTGGATCAAATGAATGGTTAGAGAGCGTCAAAACATGCACAATATAAGTAATATAGATACTCAAGGAATTTGGGTTTTATCTGGAAGAAGTATAACCTTGAAGATGACGTCCCATGGCATACACCCAAGAAGATCAAGCATGAAGTCAGATTTTAGATACCTACATGGAAAGAAGCATGTCAGACATTAAGAAACATGTCAATACAAATAAAATATTTGCAACCAATTGCGGATATTCTCAAAGACCAAAGCCAGAGTTATACAGGAGCATACTAGAAACTGATGTTAGAAAATAATCATATTAAGCATTAGTAACATGGAATGAAAAAACATCATTAGAGAGAAGGAAAAAAAAGTTTACCGCAGAGCTATAGGTGTTCGCTTGTAGATCATACGATAGGTCTGGCTGTCTCTGTAAGCAACAAAGAATTGCAAGAAAATATCGACGAGAAAAGCTATTTGTCCAATGATGTCCAGAATAAAGAGATTCTCAGGCAAGCCACGGAAAAATCCAAACTCCATTGGGGTGAAGAAGGATGAATACACTGCCCATAGCAATATGAATTTTGTCCATGCCCGGTACCACCTGCAGTGCCCATCACCATAAGCATCAAACAATTTAGTCTTACACTACTATTAGTACATGTCTTAAGTGAGAGTGCACACTGTATGATCCTACATAGACTTATAATATGAATCAAGGCATCAAGTAGTTCGGTTACCAGTATCAGTAATACTTCATGAATTTCATTACTTCAATTCATTCGCGCTAAATCGAGCTATCTTGCTAATAAATGATGGAACGTGAGAGTCTAATATCTGATTCCTCTCACTTCAATTTTTTTTTTCTTATTAATAATTTAAAGATAATTGATTCAGACAGTAAATCAAATCTCATCAATGTACTTAATTATTTTGAACCTTGCAAATATCCTTACAGGCTTCACGTTCGAGTCAGTTCTATAAAGCTTATGAAACTTCACTATCAGGACAAAAGATTGGGCCTTCTTTACCTCTTCTCCTGATTCCCGCACGAAAACCAAAACCCACTCCCGAAATTTCGAGATGAAAACTATATATATATCACTATCAAATTTGCATACTGAAAACGAAAGTTTTTTTTTCAGATATTTAAATTAGTCTGGTGGAGACAAAACTGAGATATTAAAATACGGCATAAATAATTAAATAGCATGAGTGTCAAGTTAGTGTTAACATCATGTGTATACATGTCAAAACTGAAAGTTGATTATTCCCTTCTAAATTAGAGTTGAAAATTTAGTTGACAATCTACAATTTGACAGTCAGATTATTTTAATAAATTACATTAATTATATGTATATATATATATTAAATGAACATTTAATTCATTACAATAATAAATTATAATCATTTATAAATTGGTATATAGTCAAGATTAATGAATCTTAAGAGAAAAAGTGAAAAGAATTTTTATTTTAGTATAGTCGTTGTACTCCCAGAGTATGAGTTTCTAAAGAATATAGCCCGTCCAAGTGTAAAATGTACGAGTCACTTGATGCACAGAGCTTGATGAGAAATTAATAAAATTAAAAGTATTTAAAGATATATTTTGAAAAATAAAAAAATGTAAAGCATGAGTAATGAAGTAGATGATTATGATAAGATGGACAACGAAGCAAAATCACATGAATTACGGACCCAGCCAGCACATGCCGCGTGTGGCGGGAGGGAAATGAACCTTCATTTCAAACTTGCCGCCATCTAATCCTGCCTAAATACATCCTAAATACATCCCACATGTTCTCTTTTAACACAACAACCATACCCTACACCCTGTTAGTTCTCAAGCATTTCATCAATCAAAATGGATCACTGCTGTCTGATCAAATTGATGGAATCATATAGAAACAGGATTCAAGCCTACCCGTCTGTTGAAGCCCGTACCGAATCTCTCTCTTAACCTTTTATGTCAAGTAACTATATGAAAAGTAAAATTTAATTCAATTTGTAAAATATGTTATATTAATTTTCCAAATTTTTTTTTTTTTATCTTATGCACATACTAATGGAAGACATATTCTATTTTTCATAAATATTTATTATTTAAAAAAAATCTAATACAATAGAGTTTCAGGTTCATATAAATGTAGCAATACATAAAGGTTAATAAGTAACATTACAACATTAAAATTAGGATAAATAAACTATATGTTTTATATTATCATCATTACAAACTATTATATATATGTTAAAATTTTATCAACTTTTATACCGTAAAAAGTTATATTAAGATATGACTATTACACTTACATTCAACTTTTTAAATAGGAAAATAATTTTTTGACACTTATTGTTCCACCTTACACCCCAATAAATATTAATATTTTATTTTTTTTAATTTTTTAATTTTAAAAATTATTTTAATATTTTGCATTTTATCTATATTTTCATTAAGAATATTATTTTATTTTTTTAAATTTTTTTTATTACAAATATTAATATATTGTTGTGAGGTAAAGTGAAACAGGAGTGAAAATATCATTATCCTTTTAAATAATACGAATAAAAAATCTCAAAAACTAAATATTATCTACCAAAATATTAAAGGTTCAACTTAAAGCTGAAATAGTTTTTTAATGAAAAATTGTGTATCCAAAAAAAAATAGTATCAAGTCGTATACCTCTAGAAAAAAGAAATTCTTTTTATCTGTCGTTTAAAAGGTCAATGATATTTGTATTATTAATTTTAGTATAGTTTTTATTTTTATAATAATTTTTAAATAATTTAAACATTATTTATTTTGTTAAAGTAAAGTAGAGAGCAGTAACTTTCTTTTATCGAACTTACAAAAATGTATTACATTTATTATTATTTTCTGGCAAAATTTTTGAAATGGCATGTAAAAACAAACGGAGGGAGGGGAGTAATAAATAAACCATGATTGTGATCATTAAAACCATAAACACTGAAATTATTAATAAATGAACCTAATCCAGATCAAAAGGAAGAAAGAGAGGAAGTTGAAGCAAACGAAACCTGTTATCAGGATGAATGACGAAGTCCTTGGAGAAGCCTCGGATTCCATCGAGAAGAGCTTCGCGACTGAACTTGCTCCATCTTGAGTTGAGTCCCAACTCATTCTGTATCAGATTGAATCGGCTCCCTCTCGAAGATTTCAACCGGTCCCGCAGGTCCTGCACCTCGTATTCTCTCTCATCGGAAGACGACGACGACGACAAAGACAACGACCGCGAATGAGAAAGTGGAGTCGAAGACGACGTCGTCTGCTTCCCTTCCTCTCTCTCTTCCGTCGCCGCCGCCTTCACATTCTTGCTCTCCGTCATTTTCAGAAGAAAAAAAAGAGAAAAGAAACTCCCAAGAAACTGTTATTATTATTTATTATTATAATGAAGAGAGGTCAATTTGGCTTTTGACGAACGGTTTCCATTTCCGAACGGATCTACGACGTCGTCTTGTGTGTATGTATATATGCGTGCGATGAAGGTGACGCGGTTGAGGAGGGCCACAAGTGCTGGAAATGGAAGTTAATAGGTCACGGGAGATTATAGAGATGGATGTAGATTCGTCACAGGGAGAAAGAAAGGGTTTATGTTACGGCTATGGCGTGCAAATAACAAAAAAGACGGTTATGAAAAAGAAAAGACTTAAGAATCCAAATTAAGAGTGAGAGAGGTAAGGTTCTTCAATCTCCTTTGCCTTCAGCCTCATAATCCAGCAGAGGTTGGACTCACTCCTTTTATACACCACCATGGGCTGTCACATACGAAAATTAAATAGAAAAATACTAATAATATACCCTTTAAACCACTCATTTTAGTAAAAAATTATCATTGTGAAAAAACTAAGGAAACACTTCTCTAGTTGTATACAGCTCTCATGAAAAAAAAAATATATTATAAAAAGTAAATTTGTAATTAAATAATATAAAAAAAATTGTTAAATAATAATATCACTAATGTGAAGTTGATATTGAAAATAAAATGTTAGATGTGAAATTATTAATATTGAAAACTGAAGAGTTAATAATACATTGGTTTGGATTTGCCCTTTGTGGATTAAAAAAAGGCATTTGAGGTAATAAAAAATAATGTTAATTGAATGTAGATGGTTGGGACAAGAATTGTGTCACATCTTTGAGTTATTTAGTGGGATTATTTTAAGAATTTTGTTTCCTATGGTTGAGTTGGGCTTGGGTTGTAAATGTGGTCACGAGTAATTGAAGATAGCGGCTGATAAACATGGGTGCATATAGACGGTTGTGCACGGCTCCACGTGGGGTTTTCCATATGTAAAATACTTTTCCAGATAAGTGAAATGTTTGATTCATGGTTTTAGATTATTGACATTTTCAACCAGAAGGTCGTAATGACAATTAATTATAGTGTTTTTGTTTATTAATCAACACAACAAGTGTCTTGTCTTGTCTCGTAAATAAACTGTGTCCTGTAACCATTGTTGACCTATTATTTTGTTTCTTCTTCATGTTGGGGACACCATATCCTTGTTCAGATACCTTAACACGTTCTATAAGATAATCAAATTTAATGAAATCAATTTTCTACCCACATGTAGGGGAAAAAGGTTTGAATTCCTCATGACACCAAAAGTTAAAACCAGAGTTTGGCCAACAATAATCACGTACTTTCTTTTTATGAAAACTCTAGAGGGTACGTAAAAGCAGAATCTATGCATGAATTCATACTTTAAACAAAATTGTGAAATTACGTTTTGGCCTTAGAAAACACAACTTATGTATGAATTGATACTTCAACATTTAGTGGCCCGCACCCAGTTGCGTTGCAATGTAATCACACGGATAACAATGTACATAAATCTTCAACTAACTATACTTCGATATTAAAAAACAATTATACAGGGAAAGATATTATTTTATAATTTCTTAAAAAAGTTTTACCTCATGTAAAAAATTATTTCTCTTCTACTTTTAACAGTAGTTATAATACAGTCATAATATAGACAGTTAAAGACTCTCTATATAACTTTATACTTTATACAATTATTTTTTATCTTTTTAATTATTGATACTGTATATTTCTATTTTATTTTATTTTATAAAGAATAAAATGAATAAATTAAAAAATATGTCCTAACCCAAATACAAAATTGTTCAGATAAATTGTGTCGAAACACTTACTATTGCATATGAGTATACATATCCTTTATGTTGACACACCTTAGCACAATATTAGCTATCTCTTTTCCTTCTCTTATAGTTTCATCAATGGTTCTCTTTTCCATGTTTTCCTTCTTCACATTTTTGTAACAGTTTCATGTTAGTGTCATCACGGTCTCCCAAACCCATACCTCACCCTCTTTTTCTCTTCATGTCAATGTTCTCTTCCTCCCCATCTCTCTTCACTCTTTCATCTTTCAATTCCTTCACAAGTCTTGTGTCAAGCTATTTACTCTTATATTATAAGAAATAGGTTTGAGTTAAATATTTTTGTTATCAAGACTCTTTTATAGTTTTATTTTGCTTTCAAAGTGTTTCATCTCACATAATTTGTAGTATTACAAAGAACTAGGTTAGGTTAACCAACTTTTGTACTGATTTAATCAAAATTTACAATTTCGTTAACCAATATTTTTGATAATAATAAACATAAAATTATGTACTTTAATCATTTTTTTACACTTAGAAACTTCACTTTTTCACTGTGTCTAACCTAACTCGTGTAAAATTATAGTGATTATTCATTATAACCAAGTACTCTACTAACTTAAATCAAATGTCTTGACATAATTAACTTTTAATTCTCTAAATATGTAACTCATAAAAATTTGTAATAATCTTTTTCTATTTTTACTTATATATGGTTCCTTAACCAAGTCCAGTGATCTCCATATATTGTTCTCATCTAATATATTATACAGTATCATAGATATATGTGTTAATCAACGTGTTAATTTAACCAAAATCTTAAACATTTTGTACTTTAATATTAATAAACATTAAATTTTGTACTTTAACCATTCCTTTTTAGACTCATAGAAGTATGATCATTGGCTTACTATCACACTAAAAAATGAAAATAAAAATTGAAAGAAATATGAAGCTACATCAAGTTGTTGACTTGTGTTTTGTCACATTAAACATTCACTAAACACTTTTCCATTTCTTTCAATTATTACTTTTGTTATGTTATTTTGTTTTCTTATTTCTACAAATTCAAGTAATATCATGAAAACAAAAGAAAAAACAGTTATTCGTTATTTTTCTCATAAAAATTAATTGATTATTTCTAACTAAGAAGTTGTTCAAAACCCACTGTTTACAGAAGAAAAATAGCTATCATCATCATTCACTTTTGCCTCCACTTCACATTCATTAACTTTTCCTTTTTCATCACATAATTTATTACGTGTTTTACTTTCTCTTTCAACCTTTTTCTTCTTCTTGTCTCTCTTATTTTTATCTCAATCCTTCTCATCATGAGGTGGACATAATCACTGTCTTCAAGAACATTATTATATATACAAAAAAACCAGATGCTTTTGGTTCTTGTTGAATAGAATCCTAGATAACAAAGATTCCTAATACAAATATTAAAATTAAAAAATTGTGATTTGAGTTTAGATCCTATTCCAAACCTGGTTTCAGGGTTGAAGCTCATGATGATCCAATCATTCATAGATCATGTCCCTTTTTCCATCGCCAGGCTCCAAGTTCTTTTTAAGATCACGTTCTCGTGACGAAATCCCTCGCACCATGATCATGATTGCTATGGACTATGATTGCACCCAATTCTCATGCCCTAGGTTAAAGTTTCAATTACAGACACATTCATGTTCATCAACTACTGCATCGGAGTTCAGAACGGATCATCACAGTATTGATGCCAAATATATATTGAATAGATTGATTTGAATATAACATGAAAACCAATTCAATTTGGATTATTTGGTTAATTATCTTATTTGTTTCTATTTTTTATGTTAATATATGTCAATAAATTTAAAACGCAACAAATTTAACTATAGTTGTGGTTTTTATATAAAATTATCGTTTAATTAATTTTCTCAAATTAACTAGGTTTTTTGTAGTTAAGATGTAGCTGATTTAATTTAATTACTGTGTCACTGTGTCACTTTGTTTATTATTAGTTTCGAAACTAGCTTGTTTATCATCCATAACAAATTGGCCTATTTTAAATAGAATTATGTATTAAAATGAGTATATAATATATAAAGAAGAAAACTTTGGAGAGTTTAATTAGCACCACAAATTCCACAATACATAATAAAATAACCTTACTTATAGTTAGTTGTTTAATAACGAAATTTAGGTATTTGTTGTCACTAATCACGAGTGGTACTTATTTGTGTTAATTAGCCGTGACACCATGATTGCACCCACTGCTTGAGTTGTTTATACAAATATTAGTGCCTTAACCACTTTCTTCTCTGCACTTAATTTTCCTTATACTTTATTTTCCTCAACCTAAAAACTTATACATTATTTTGCTTCTCCGTCCACGTTTGTGTACAAATAAACGTAGTTGCTAATATAATGTACGTAGTCTGCTTTTTCTACAAAAATTCTCACATTATTTCTCTAGCTATCAGTGGTATTTGTTAAAAAATATTCACAAACTTTTTTATACCAATGAAAATGGATATTTATGAATACTTACAAATATTTTTATTTTATTTTATTTTAATTTTAAATAAAGTTATTTTAAAATAAATCTTTAAAATATAAATTCGGATTAAAAATAAAATAAAATTCAAATTCAAATAAAATTATACACTAAAATATTAATATAAATAATTTTATTCTTTTTAAAGAACAAATTTAAATAAGTTACGCTAGAGAATAAATTTAAAAAAAATACCTTTAATTTTATATATTTAAATAAAATAAATAAAATTTTAAATTATTAATATTATTTTTACTGGTAATTCTATTTTGATCACTTAAATTTTTTAAAATATTTAAATAAAATTTATTAATGATGATTAATTAGCAGTTATCTATGAGTTGGAAAACATGATATCTTTACTCTTCACATCAAATGGATAATTAAAATATTAATAATTATTACCTGCAAATATTAAAGATATCTCTTTAGTATTTTTTATGAATTTTTTGTGTTCTGGGATTTTTCTTTTTTATCATTCATAAAATAGAGACTTGCTTGTTTGAGGCGGAAGAAGAAATTAAGAATGTTAAAGCGTACTTATCTGATATTTATAAATTCTGAAAATCAATTAAATAAATTGCACATAAATTTTAAAAGTCTATTTAATATTATATTATTGGACTTCCTTTGCAGGTGGATAATAAGCTTGTTTGTGTAAAATCCATTTGTTTCATTTATTTAAGTACATATATGTATGAAAGAAACTTATTAATGTACGCAAATTCTAGAATTTAGACATCATTTACCATTGGATGGGACTTAATAAACACTAGATTTTGATTGGTGAATTCTTAATTAAAAGTCCAAAAAGGGAGAAAGATAATTTTTAGTAATGACCTTATCTTAAAAGTTTTCAACATAATTTTTTTGTTAATGGTGTGGTTTCATTTGTTTAGATTAATTGTATGAGTTGTTTATACATTTCTTAGAGACTTTCTTATATTTTTATTGATCATAATGTTTATTTCTTTGATATGTGATTTTTTATCATTAAAATGTTTATAGGTAAAACATATTTGCGTGTCTTTATATTTTTCTGTTGTATACTATTTTTATTATGCTCTTTATAAACCTTGTAAAATGAGAAGAATTTTATTTGGCTGCTTATTTTTTTTAGTAATGAATTGTTATCGATAAACATGTATTTGTGTTTGATTAAAACTATTTACAAACTTTTCTTTCATTTATGTCACTCTTGTTTCTATTTTAGAGTGGAAAGTAATTAATAACTATTATAGGTGACATAAAGTTGCAAGTTGAAAATTCACAATTAATGTAATATAAACTTTTTGAATGGTCAAATAAATAAGATATTTTATTTCCGTGGGTATGTATCAAAAAATGGAGGTACAGTAGTATTTACACTAAAGAGGTACCATTTGTTCTTTATTAAATTGCAAAGGGTTAAACATTAATTTGGTATTTTTTGGGATAGACAACGTTTCCTTTGAGTTTTTTTTTATTTGTTTTCGTTAATCAGATTAATTAATTAATTAGCATGGTGGGAAACAGCAAGCATAAACTTGCCATATTAAAGAAAATAGGGAACAAGATTAACCACTAATGGTGTTTCAAAATATGATTAACCAATAATGGAAATCTACTGTCACAGCATTTTCCGTCAACAATACTGAAAAGGGAGTGCTAATTTTGATCCATTTTTTTTATCATCTCACTTTTGGAAGAAAAAGTAATGTCATGAAACTGATCAGTTATCATACGTATATTTATTTATCATAAGCATATAATTATTGAACATAATCGTATAATTATTTATCACTAGCGTATATGATAACTAAAGAAAGACAAGTAATGCTTATTCTTCGATGAATGTTATAACTTTTCACCCTTTCTCTTACTATTGTATTGTTTTTCTTCCTTCCTTTACCATAGCAATGAAATTATAACTTTGTTTGGTAGTGAAAATAATTGATAAAAAAAAAAGACATGAAATATTGTATGTTCTGTTTTTTTTTTTTAGAACTATATGTTCTTCGATAATAGTTAATATTATCGATAGGGGTTGTTGAGAATAATATTTATAATATTAAATTAAAATTTTGTTATTTTTGAGAATTTTCAACATTTTTTTTTTCATATTCATAGATTATTTTTGACAGAAAATAAAATAAATAAAATGATGCATTTTGGGTGCACCAACCCATTACAAAAGAGGATAGTGTTCTTATTATCGTAAGACATGCTCAACTCAAAAGACCATTGTAATGAGATACACGAAATCCTTACGTTAAAAGCTTAAAGACCCTACATTTTTTTATTAATAAAAAATAAATAAAATTAAAGAAAGCATTTGAGAAATATTCAATTCATAAACAGCTTATTAACAACTGACAATAAAAAAATACAGTTTCTCCACCACAGTACTTTTCTTCCAATATACATTTAGTAGTACTTACTTTTTCCTTCACAATAAAAAAAATGAATTCATCTTAATGATTTGTGATATTTATTATAGATTATCAATAAATTTAAAGATTTTTTAGGAAAAAGTGATTATATAATATATATTTTATATGCATAATAATTCTATATCACTTAAAGAAATAAAATAAAAAATAATTTACAAAAACTAGAATAGAACGTTCTAAAACGCAATACCAACAACACCTAGAATAATGTGATCAATCATTTTTTAAAAAAAATTCTTTAATCAAACTAAAGGTCTGATTTTAGATTACATCTAAAGTTGTGCTCACTTATAAAGTTTTTGACTTTACAAACTTTTAGTTTGAGTAGGACGCTTGTGTGGTGTTATTATGTTTTTCTATTTAGTAGAGTGTAGTAGTTGGTTGTTTTTGTTAGGAATCCCTCATTATTTTAATGGGGACCATGACCAATGATGGGCATTCCAAAAGTCTGGGAATTATATCTCTCTTGAAAATGTGATAAACTTTAATTATTCATTATCTCTTTATGTGACAAGCCTTCATCTCATTCCTCTATATAAAGCCTACTTGTGAACAAGAGAAAAACAAGTAAGTGAGAAAAACAACCTAGAGAGTAAATGAGATAATAGATATTCACAAATCATAGTGAGAGATTAAAGAGACATTGCATTCCATTCTTGTTGAATGAGATTGAGTGTTATCCTCACAAAATGAGATAAACAAATATTGTAATCTTACTTTCATAATGGAAACATTTTCTGAACTAGGTCTCGTGAGTTTTTATTCCTTAAGTTGAGAAAGTTTTGTTAAAATTTTTCAATATCATTATTATAATTTGCTCTATTTTTTTATTTGTTTCTTCCTAATAGATTATATTTATTTATTCTTTCTTGTTATAAAGAATGTAAAATAAAACGTCCTAAAACGAAGAATAGCAATAATACTTTATATAAAATAGAGCTTCTTAAAACGAATATTACCGACAGTGGCTTATACAAAATAAAACGTTTAATGGTGGTAGAGTACACTGCATGGAAAATGAGTGGTTGGTGTCTCACCAAGCCACTCACTCTCAGTTACCGTGACATTCTCAACTTTTTATGTTGCTTTTGCTTGCATTGCCTCTGCCATCAGATTCAGACCACAACAATCAAAATATACTGTCCAACCCATTCACCTCAGTCAAATTGCCTCAGCTTTTGCAGTGTTACTTTACCAATATTATGTGCATAAATAATTTTTTTTTTCACTTCTAGAGTGACATAGAATATGATAAACTACTCTGCAATACAGCAAGTAATTCCTCCTCAAGTTTTACCTTACAATCTGCTCACAAATGGTAAACATTGTCCTCTCCAAAAAGTTAGGAATAAAATACGTTAATAAACTATCCTATTTAAAAGTCTTATATTTAAAAAAAAAAATATTTGGTTTCAGTAATAGGAATAAGTTTTTTTATAACTAATAAAATTTTGATTTTTTTAAAAAATATTTTTCTTATGCAACTGGTCCGCAGGTCCGCACGTAACCTCTTATGCGGGGCGGGTCAATGAAATGAATTCGCACTCCTTGCGCGAGGCGGGTCAATCCGGTCCATACTTTGCGGGTCAGCCCGCATTGTCACTCTTAACTAAAGGCTTAGTCCTGGATAATCTCTAGGGGTGACAATGCGGGTTGTCCCGTCCCGGTCCGCCCCGCACTTGGCCGACAAAAAGCGGACCGGGTTGGCCCGCCCCACTTAGAATTTGTCGGCTGATTTTCTAACCCAACACGTATAAGGGTTGACCCGCAGACCTGTGGGCCAACCCGCATAAGAAATATTTATTAAAAAAAATAATTTCTTACATAAAAATTTTGAATTTTTTTTATTTAGATGTATTAGGTAAATGGTCTCATAATATTATTTTCATGAAACATGCGTAGTAAGATGTTATTAAAATTTTCGGGATGTAAAATATGAGGCTACATGAAGAAATATATGGGGTTGTAGAAAAAAAATTATAAATTTTAAAGTTATGCGGGTTATGCTAACCAACCTGCCCCGCCCCGCACTTGGCCCGCGCGGGCTGCGAGTTATGCGAGGCGGGCCTAAGCGGGCCAGCGGGTTGAAATAAGCAACCCGCCCCACGTTTTTTTCAGCGTACCGCTCGCCGGCTCGCACCACTTTGCCACCCCTAATAATCTCTAAAGTCCTTTATGCTTGTTTTTCCTTTTCTGACTAGTGACTAGATGCCCTGATTTGTATGTATTTGACTTCATAAGTGATTTATTTAGGTTTGTCATATTGTATTTTGTTCCTGTTAGGGAGATGGGACCTAGAGAACTGTTGAAGCCTTCTTCTCCTTCCTTCGGTCGGTCAGGTGACTGGGTAGTGAACTGAGGTTCTCTTCGTCCTCCTGCTTCTCCTTCGGCCCTCGGCCTCGGCTGAACACCGGATGGTGGGGGTACCTGCGAAG
>Ga0123342_1001158_pt1 | contig 44061 bp, 30 predicted proteins | sample Turbeawhitnodule_FD_89960 | JGI IMG/M metagenome (GOLD analysis project Ga0123342, IMG submission 89960) | Root nodule microbial communities of legume samples collected from Mexico - Turtle bean Mexico white nodule | ecosystem: Host-associated > Plants > Roots > Nodule | place: Mexico: Nepantla...
AAACTCTTTCTCTTACTTCAAGATTAGGAGCGTAAAACCACCTTTATATAGACCAACCAAGTGGTCAAAAGCATTTAATAAAGGAGCCAAGTTAGTTAGGATCATTTAAAACATATTAAAACCACTTAACATAATTTTGTTAAGGTTTTCAGGAAAAAAATCGATTGTTTTGTCGAAACAATCGATTTATTTGGTTTGACAGCAAAGTCAACCAAGTCAAACAACTTTCAACCTTTTTCAAAAACTACTAAGGTAAAACAACCTGTTGAAATTTTGACAACTTTTTAGAAAACACATCTTTTCAAAAGGTTAAAGATTCAAATGAACTTGGATCATCTTAAGGAGTGAATTAACAACTTTCAAACAACTAGACAACACAGACACACCTAACAGCAAGGTCTTCAAGCTTTCCTCTTGGATTTGGAGACATCAAAGCATCTTGTTCAACACATATAACATTTTTCTTCAAATCAATAACTTGCAACCTTGTTTCATTAAAAAGACCATTGGCTTGATCAATATTTCTCAAAAGCATAATAGGCACAACAATTTTCAAATGAAGGCAGTGATTTGGTATCCCTGGACATTTTATCTCATTTAAGAACTCAGACGTGAACCATTCACCTTCAATTTCCTGATCTTCATCTGATTGGCAAGGTGTATCCGAGCTAAGATAAGTTTTTTCTTTAACACTTAACAAAGATAAAATAAAATCATTCACTTGCTGTACTGATTCATTCACTTGCTCTACTGATTCAGTTGTCGAACAAAGTATTGCTTCATCCTCAAAGTAACCAGGACACATCATGTCAGTCAACAAATTAGGATAAACAAAATTCACTAATGAAAACAAAGGTGTTTTTATGGCCTCAATCAATAGATCATATGGAATTTCCACTACACACTCACCATTTTCTTTCAAACCAATTCTGCCATCTCCAATTTTGAGGATCCAATCAACAAATTCTTTGATATTGTCTGCACTTACATTAGATTTTGCATTGTTTAATCTCATGTTCTAAGAAAGTTTTAAGACTCGACAACTCAGCCACAAATGTGAAGAGTTGATTGTTAACTTCACAACATCATATCTTGATCCTTTTTTTTTTTACAATTGGCAATATTTGTCTGAAATCACCTCCCAAAACCACAACCTTCCCACCGAAAGATTTTTGGTTATTTCCTTCATTAACTATTCTCATAATATCTCTTAAAGTTCTATCAAAGGCTTCAAAACACATTCGATTCATCATTGGTGCTTCACCCCAAATAATCAATTTTGTTTCAATCAAAGGTCTAGCAGGATGACTTCCTTGAGGCACATTGGAAGTTGATTCTTCATTTATTAGAATAGGAATGCAAAATCTAGAATGTGTTGTCTTCCTTCTAGGCAGCAGTAAAGAAGTGACTCCGCTTGATGCTACATTCAAAACAATCTTTCTTGTACATCTAACTGCAACAGACAATGTTCTGCACATAAAAGTTTTGTCAGTTCCACCATAACCATATAGAAAGAAGAAACCAATTTTTTAAGAAACAACTGATGATATGGTCGCTTCATAAACATTTAATTGCTCAATAGTGAGACATTTCAACAATGACGCATGCTCTTTTGTCATTTCATCTTTGTTGTACTTAAGTTTGTCCATAATAAAGCTATTTTGAAATAAAGATGAATCAGAAGGATCAAGTTGAGGAAAACAAACAAACTCTTGTAATGAGCGCCCATTTGCAATTAATAACTTTTGTATTTTTAATAGGCAAAGATCATGTAGTTGCTTCTCATCGAGCTGAAGACCTTACATTATTTATCAAAATATACATAAGGTTCATAATTTGTAGTGAATATATGTAATTAATTATAGCATTTTAAAAATTCAATACCTGGCAATCAGAACTCTTTTCGTTTGTGGTATAAGATTCTGCCTGACATTAATTTCCAAGAAGCTTTCCAAACAACTTCCGATTTCGACATTGTGTTCATGTACAATAATGAAACAAATAGACGCCTGAGTTCATGACCATAAGCTAATACACTTGCTTCTTTTATTGCATCAATGAATTCTTTGTCATCTTTCAATAGTCCTAGTGCATAGGAAGCTTCTTCATATGTATTGAATGTTTGCTCATTTACTATCCTTATGATCGCATAGTCAAAAAAACCCTTTTGAATAGTGAATAATACTCTCATGTAATAAAGTTCTCCACATCCAGGTGGTACATAGCTTAGTCTACCAATGTTGTAGCCTTGCTTCCTTGGTTTCCATTTTCTCTATTGAGCAATCCATACAAACTTGCTTTGAAATTCAGCATATGTCAACTTCCTTCCATCAGCATATTTTTTTTTTCCTCAAACCAAACTAGAAACATGGTCTTCATAGATTCATTATTTTGCCACAATTGATCAAGATTGTCATGATCTTTAAACAAAAATTGTTGTTGCTTCGACAAATGAAATGACAACCTTTGTACAGCTGGCCATCTATGATGCATATCAAAGCCAAAAGTTCGCCAAACAACTTCACACGAAGATAAGTATCTACAATCATAATAATTATTGATTTCGTCAACATTGGTTTTCTCTTCATCTTTTGTAGTACCATTTATAATTTTCATTGTAGCCATGTTAAGTCCTTTGTTAACATATTTGAAAAGATATTTGATAGAATTTGACTTGTTGCAATATTTTGTATTCACATGTGCTTGATACCTCATAAGAAGATGTGGACTATATGGAACAACATTGTTGTTATCCATTTGGATACCATTTTTTTCACAAATATTCCATTATTCTGACGTTTATAGATTGGGTATTTGTCTTCATCAATAGTAGTCACAGCTGCAAACATTTTTGGAAAGAATTTTGAACATTTACCTTGTTTCATGCAAGGTGAATTTAATTTAGCCAATCCACATGGTCCATGTATCATGTAGCTTGTAACAACTTTGAACAATTTCGGATACAAATGTGGGTGAAGTAATTCAGCAGATATGACATTATCAATGTCTGTTGCATTATGCATCTTGTTTGATCCATCCAACCATAATAGTATATGAGCATGTGGTAAACCTCTTTTTTTGAAATTCAATGGTGTACATGCTTGAAACAAAAGAAGAGGATAAGCCAATTGATTATGGTAATCTCATACTGTTAAACATTTGAGTATAAATATTTAATCTAATAATATGCAGTTGTTTGACCAAAGAACTTATTCTTCTTGAAATCTATCATCATTAGATCAAGTTTAAGTTTGAAGACTCTGCAAACAATATCATGTCTATCTGATGGACTTAATCCTTTTGGTCCAAGAACATCACGCATTTCTAGCCAATTTACATTGCATGTTTTTGTTATGAACAAATCAGGATAACTAAATCTTCTACAAATGGTCATAGCATCTTGACAATTGTTGAACATGTAACGCATTCCATCAGTAAAAGATGAAGGCAAAACAATACGTCTACCAACGCAAGAAGGATCTATTTCTCCCCTATTAATTGCTTCTTGTAGGCTATTCAAAATTTCAGATTGAATTAGTTTTTTATTTGACCTAATGAGAGACAAACGTTGTGCTTCAATCATGGTACAACAATCCACCACAATTTGCTGAAACAGCCTACGTACATGTTTTGAATCCAAAAGGCAATAAATTCCCTTAAGGAAACACACATTATTTTTCTACTTTCACTACCACTATGACGTTCCCTTATTGGAATATTTTCTTGATAACCATCTTTTCCAAAGGGAAACATCAAAGGATATTGTAGTGGGATGAAAGCAGTGTGTGTTTCATGAAGCCTTGATAAACCACCACTAAACTTCTTCTCAATTATATCTCTGCCTACGTCCATGTTTGCGAAATCCCCCACAATTAAAGTAGCTATCTCATTTGATGACGACATGTTATACACTCTTGGATCTTTCAATCGATTTCTAAATAATCACAGTGTAAAATTTGATGGTGAATCCTCAAAGACAGATCTCTTACTCTTCGAAAGGATTTAGCAAGAATATTGTATTGATCAACCATCTTTATGAAATCACTAACCAAGGAGTTCTCAAGTATGGATTTACTGTTAGTTAACCTAAAACCATATGCAACAATTTAACAATAAACAATGAGAGCATTTGAACGTTTAGATAGCAGTAAATACAGACATACTTACTCAAAATGGCTCATTCTATTACTTAATTCATTCTCTGTATCATATATATACAACTGTACAAACTTGGGATTGGAACCTGCAACTGGTAACAAACTTCCAATACAGTGATAATTTTGCCTACTAAGTATGAACTGAGGAGGTGCAAAACCATTATTCATAGAAGAATCAATCTTCCCACCTATTGAAGTAAATGAAAACATATTGTTGTAAGTTCTAATGTCTAAGAAATGCTTGCTTCTAGAATCTTCACCGTTTAATAAATTGTTTAGTAGTTGCGGAGGTCTTTGTAAAAAAGGTAGCTGCACTTTTTCCTTTCGGCAATATATAGAAAATTCCACTTCTCCTGAACGTTTTGCTTTATCAGCACGTTCTTCGTACCAGAGAATAACTCAAAAATGAACACATTCAATTGAAGGTTCACCAACATGAAAAACTTATGAAAATTACAAAAAAAATCAGATAAAACATTAAACTGCAATCAAGACTTATATTACGATGTTTAAGTTCAAATATATAGGTTAAAGTCATGAATAACATAACACATTTGACAGACACAAATAACAGTATAAAAATATAGACTGCTCCTAGGCATATCATTGACTTATTCACATTAATAATCAAATGTCAAATGAATTACACATGTCTAAAATATTGTATGTCTAATACAAATTTCATGTGTTTTAAAAAAATTGTACAAACAACTTCAGTCACCTAACTCAATCGATCAGGAACTTTGCCAAATTAATAATAATATACATGAACAATCCTCAATCTTATAACAATGTCGTGGAACATTATGGTTCAACTTTGCAACTATGCTATGATAGAACTTTCAGCATACTCTCACAATCTTCAGCCATTTAGGAACAAAACAAACAAACCTACAAAATAGCAATACAAAACTATACAATGCAACATAACATGTCATACATAAGAGTAATCATAATATCCTCAAAGCATCAAATGTCATACATAAGACTAATCATAATATCCTCAAAACATCAAATAGTTCTTAAATTTTTTTGCATACAATTCAAATCTACTGCAATATTACATAAGTAATGTAATTGGTCTCATATCCTCAAAACATCAATTGTCACTTCTCAATTTTAATAGTTCTTTTGAATGTCTTAAGTGGCACATTGTCCTCTGAAACTTGCATCAGGGGTGGAGGTTGTCTCTTAAGTGGAATCACCGTAACACTATCATTGCTCAAATCAACAGTTTGAGACTGGGACTCATTGCATTCACTCCCAAACTTTTGGAACAAATCTTGTTTCAATACAGACACGTTCAAAACAAATCTTTTCAATTAATGTTATTATTTATCACAATTTATTTATACCTCTCTGATGTTCTCACAAGAAGCATCAGTCATAGCCAACTTTCCTTTTCCATTATTACCATCCTGATCATATATTTCCTTATCAAACAAATGATGATTTAAAGAAATCAGTAAAGAACATATATTTTATATTTTATATTACACACATAGTACACGACAACATAACTTACCAATGAGTTGTTATTGTCACTGATGAAACGTTGAATGATCTCTTCATCCACACAAATTTGTTTAACTTTAAATGATTGCTCAAACCTAAAGCCTTTATCCATTTTTTAATCAACCTTGAACAAAACCTTTTTGTCCAATATTTCTGCAAATTCTTTTGGAAGATTTCCGTTCTAAAAAAAATGAAATTCAAATTAACCAATGAACAGGTTATATATAATTCACATGTAAAGGTGCACAACGATAACCTTATCATGGCTTTCAAATATTTTAGCATATGATTTATTCATATGGGAGCTTGCTTCTTTGTCAAAAAGCATGGAACTTGTAGAATCAATGTTATCAATCACATGAAGTTGCACTTTATACTTGACATAGAAATACAATATGATCAAAGCAACACATCAGTATTGTACTGAATAAATCAGTAACAGATATTTCAAAGCGTGTACCTAAAGGTGACCTTCATTATGTGCTTAATCATTTTTCACAAAAAAAACATTTTGGAGTTGGGGTTAACTGCCTTGTTACAAATGCAGACAGTATACCACCAATCATCATCGTCCACAACATGTTTTATAGTTGCAAGAACTATGAATGTGTTGACCTGTTTTAATAAAATGTAAATATGAGTCAAAACAAAACCAAGATCAAGAATTTAAAATATATAATGAGGTTTACTTCTCTACAATCCTTCAACCCTGTTATAGTGTTCATGACGGTGATCTGAAGAAACTCATTTTCATGAGTTTGCTTTAAAGATTCACACAGTGGGTTGAGTCCCTGGCATGGAGAGTTTGTTGTTTCTAACATACTTTACCATTAAAACAAAATTGTAATGCATTCAAAACGTCTTTTCAGCAATATCAAATCATGATATTTCTAAAGTACTTTTTCTTTAACAGTAAGGCTTCTTCAGACAGTACATTATATTCCACTCTTGTGCAATCAATACAGGACATAGATGTTGTCTATATAATAAAAATTAACATTAACATGTAAGAACATTTTTAAATCCAAACTAATAAATAATAGAAATCAAGCAAAACCTAAGAAACAAACTATTGAGAAGGAAAAGATATTAACATTCAAAGAAGTGTAGATAAAATACCACAAAATGTATGCGAAGTGTGCAGAGTGGAAAAAATACAAAATAGGAAAAATAAAATTAGGCAAAACCCAAGAAATAGACTATTGAGAAGGGAAACATATTAAAATGCAGAGAAGTGTAGAAACAATACCACAAAATGTATGAGAAGTGTGCATAGTGGAAAAATACAAAACAGGAAAAATAAAATTAGGAAAAACCCAAGAAACAGATTATTGAGAAGAGAAACATATTAACATGCAGAAAAGTGTATAAAAATTACCACAAAATGTATGAGAAGTGTGAACAATGGAAAAATAAAAAATAGGAAAAATAAAATCAGGCAAAACCCAAGAAACGGACTATTGAGAAGCAAAATATATTAACATGCAGAGAACAAAATGAAAAGATAAAGCACAAAAAAATGCATAAAAAAATAAAAAAGGAAATACAAACGAACCTATTTGGTTGCATGACCTTCCTTGTGAACAGAGGCAGGATGTGTGGACGTAGTTTGCCATAGTAGAACGCTCCAAAAGAATAGGATAGTTAGGGATTAGAATGCAAATCAAAATACTCAGCAAAAGAAGAGAATAGGTTTAAATGAGATGTATCGCCAGAAAGAAGATATCAATGAGATGTGCACAATGCCATGTGCACAATGATACGTGGAAAAAACTTTCGTTTGTGCTACCTAGAATTGTAACAAGTATAGATTTTTTTTTGCAGAAGAGTGTTTTTTTTACTGTGTTGCGCATTTTGAATGGAGGTGGTGGTGGTGAACTAGTTGTTGTGGTGTGGAGTGAAGCCATACTCTTAAGTGGGGTGCAAATCTCTTCTGAGAGAAGGAAAACCATTTAAATTTTTCATTTTAGCTGATAATGGTGTTAAACAGTTATCGGATCCCGATATCCGAAAGGCTTCATGTTTGCTTACAGATGCAGAAATCCAAAAGAGATTGTTATATACTTCGGATTTAGATATCTAAAAGGTCATTTTCGTGCTTCATTTAAACTTATGGATGACCATATTCGAAAGTGAGTTACGAGTTTTGGATTTCCATGTCTGGAATGGTATGTTGTAAATTGTTTTGTGGATCGAGATTCAGAATTCATATATGTTTGCTTATGGATCTTGACATCCAGAAGGTCATTTATGTTGTCCAGGTAAGCTTTTAGATGGTCAAATTCGAAAGTGACATATTAGTTCCGAACTTGCATATCTAAAACTTTGTGATTTGACTTACGGATATGAATATCCGGAGACAAAATCTTTTAAATCATTAAGCATGTGTTTGCTTATAGGGGTGACACTGTTGTCGACAACGGATGTGTGAGTGTCACCCCCGTTTGGTTCCAGGGTTGCATGTGGGTGAGGGAGGTGATGGAGAGAAAGTGGAGGGACTAGGGGATCATCTGAAGAATGAAGAGAAAGGAGAGAGTAGTGAAGGGAAATCCACATCACACATGAGAACTTACGAATCTACCCTTCCTTTTCTTCATTTATTCTTCACGAGGTTGTCTTCCATGCAACGAAAAACACTATCACTGCCATGCATTGTTGCATTGTTTACGCATGACATGAGATTCCTGATTTTGGCTCAGGAATCGTTTGACCACAAAGTGCATTTGAATGTTATCAATGTAGCAGGTGAGAGTAGATGTGTGCCAATAAATTGTTGTTTCAGAATTGTGAAACTTCATAATTCACTCAAAGTATCTTTACAGACTTGTGAATTGGTTCACTGGGCTTGGAGAGGTTTGTGAGACATCATAGTGGTAGGGGAGTGAGTTTCGTAGTGGTTTTTTGGTCTCAAGTTAGCATTGCCTTGGTTTTGTATAGCAGATAATCGATTATGCTGTTAAAAATAGTGGATAATCGATTATGCTCGTGGCATAATTATTTTTTTCGAACATAATCGATTATGTACTCTGTGTAAAACTGAGGGTAATCGATTATGTTTTTGAATAATAGATTATGTTGGTTTTTTAATTTTAGAAATAATTGATTATGCCTCTGAAATTTTGGATAATCGATTATGGTGTTTTTATAAGACATGGGTTAATCAGTTATGTTCAAATTTTTTTCAAATTTTTGTGTTGCTTATTTTTTTTTCAAACACAACTTTGTATTGTGTTCTTGTGGTGTTGTTCTTCATCCTAGTTGAATTGATCTTCTTCGGTTGTTGTTCAGTTTTTTTTTTATATTTTTATATGTATTTTTTGTTTGTGTTTTAAATTTGTGGTTTAGATTTATATTCTATTTGGATGATTATGGATTTATAATTTAATTTGTCTAGGGTCTAGAGTAGTTATTTATATTAATAAGTTAGTAAATTAATTTTTCCTATTGAGTTGTTTATGTCATTTATTATTGTATTTTTTAAGATTTTTATTTTATGGAAAGATTTTAATTTTTAATAATATGTATAGATAGTTATTATTTTTTTAACATTTAATTGTTTATAAGAAAAAGATTTATTTATTTAAAATGAATATTTTTACATAATGGAAATAGAAAATTGTAATGTTTAGTTTTTTTTTTACAGTTTACATAAATTATTAATCTTATAATTAAAAAAATTTAAAAAAAAATGTTGTAGTAATTTAAGAAAGCAAAAAAAGTTTAGATAAGAAATTTGAATTTTTAATAATAAAAGTAGATAACTATTATCTTTTTAACATTTAATTCTTAAAAAAATAGATTTATTTATTTAAAATGAATATTTTTACAGAATGGAAATAAAAATTTGTGATTTCTAGGGTTTTTCTTTTATATTTTACATAAATTATTAATGTTATAATTAAAAACATTATAAAAAATGTTGTAGTAATTAAAAAAACAGAAAAAGTTTAGAGAAGAAATTTGATTTTTTAATAATAAATGTAGATAGTTATTATTTTTTTAACATTTAATCCTTTATAAAATAATATTTTTTTTATTTAAAATTAATATTTTTACATAATGGAAATAAAAGTTGTAATGTTTAGGTTTTTTTATAGATTTTATATAAATTTTTAATGTTATCATTAAAAACATTATAAAAAATGTGGTAGTAATTAAAAAAAAAAGCAGAAAAAGTTTAGAGAAGAAATTTGAATTTTTAATAATAAATGTAGATAGTTATTATTTTTTGAAAATTTAATTGTTTATAAAAAATAGATTTCTTATTTAAAAATAATATTTTTACACAATGGAAATAAAAATTTATAATGTTTAGAGTTTTTTTTTATAGATTTTAAATAAATTATTAATCTTATAATTAAAAACATTATAAAAAAAGTTGTAATAATTAAAAAAAGCTGAAAAAGTTTAGAGAAGAAATTTGAATTCTTAATAAAATGTGTAGATACTTATTATTTTGTGAACATTTAATTATTATAAAAATATATTTATTTTATTTAAAATTAATATTTTTACAGAAATGAAATATAATCTTTTTAATGTTTACGGTTATTTTTTTTACATTTTACATAAATATTTGAAATTTGAATATTTGTACGTAGTTATTATTGTTATTTAATTTTATGTAATTTTTTATTTTGTTTGTGTATATTTATTTGTTCTTTGATTAAATTATAATATTGAAAAATATAATTTATGTATATATTTATATCATTTTTGTTATATTACAGAAATGAAATTATAAAGTCATTTACCATAAATTTTTTTATTAAAATTAGATGTTAGGGTTACTGTATTGGTGTAGTTTTACATCAAAACGGTAATCGCGTTCAGTATGTTGTATTGACACTTGCACATAATCATGGTTGTGGATGAAAGTTAAAGATTACATGGATAATATTATGAATTCGGCAAGGCATTATGACGAGGCAGAAATGGTACATTTTGAGGAAATAGTTGCAATTTATGATGATCTTGTTCTGACGAATATGAATTTAATTTCACAAAGCCAAAAACAAATTAAAAAAAAAAATAATGAAGGTGCATTAGTGATAATCCTTTTTATGATTGCTTTTGGATTGAATTTGTTACGCACGGTGCGTACTAGAAGCAACTCTATGAGTGAGTTTCAACCACAAAAAGAGTGTCATAGACAAGAATTGATGGAGTACTTGGTTCACACTAAACAATGTCATGATATTATTCGCATGAGACCAGAAGCTTTCCTTCAATTATGTCAAAGAATACGGGCAACTGTACTTGTTCTGCACATTATTGGGCCTAATGTGAATAATCAAAGTGTGTCATTCTTTTTCCATCGGTATGGAGAAACAGTTTCCCGTCACTTTCATAATGTTTTAAGTGCAATTTTAAGGTTGGAGGGAGAATTCTTAATTGAACCAAATGGAACGGTTGTAGAACCGCACATCCTTAACAACATTCGATTTTATCCCTACTTTAAGGTTTGTTTATGATAACATTACTTTAAAGTATGTATAATGTTTTATTTATTTTTTGTTTAATTAAAGTTATGAAATTTGGTTTACATTAGGATTGTTTAGGGGCCATAGATGGGACTCATGTACGTGTTAAGGTTGCACGTGTTGATGCACCTCGTTTTTGGGGGAGAAAAGATTGGTCAACCCAAAACATATTTGTAGGTTGTGACTTTGACATGAAGTTCACATGTCCTAGCCGGTTGGGAAGGAACTTCCTCCGATTCAAGGATATTGAAAGATGATTTGGTACGAGACGATCCTTTGGTTATTCCAGAAGGTTAGTTTTAGGGGATTAGGTGTGCAGAACAATAAATAGGTTATAGTCGTATATACTACTAATGCAACTTTCCACAATCTTTGCACGAAAATACTATCTTGGTAATGCAGGTTTTATGTTGAAACCAAATATAATAACACCTTATCGCGGGGTTAGATAGCTTTTGAAAGAATATTCTTGAAGAGGGCCACAAAATGTTAAAGAGATGTTTAATCTTCGACATTCATCACTTAGAAATGTAATTGAAAGAACATTTAGGGTGCTGAAAAAACAATTTCCAACTATAGTCAGTGGGACTGAGCCACATTATAAAGTCGATACTATGACAAAAATTGTTTTAGCTTGTTGTATTCTGCATAAATTTCTTCGCGGGGTCGACAATGATGAGTCTCTGATTGAAGAAGTAGATCTTGAATTGTTAGAAGAAGATGTACAACCAACCCCTACCATGCTCGTGAGCATGATATAGGCTAAGGTGTCATATTAGGGACACTATAGCAAATGAAATGTGACAAGATTATGTAAACAATTAATTTGATGAAATAATATATTTTCTCTTTTGTTCCAATGTTTTCCATCCTAACTTTATTTAAGTAAATTAGATGGATCATGAGAAGAATGTTGCTCCAGATTCATAAGGTGGTTATCGAGAGTTCACTAAGTGGACGACAGAGATGAACCTAATTCTGCTAAATGCAATGATTGAAGAGGTACGTCGAGATTGCAAAATTAACGGTAGTTGGACAACTCAGGGATATACTAACATTTTTATGGCTCTACATAAGGTTGGATTATCCTCTATTAAGAAAAACCATGCCAAAAATCATCAAAAAGGCCTGAAGGACAGGTGGAGGGAAGTACATGATTTGTTTGGTGCAATGAGTGGTTTTGCATGGAACCAGACCACCAAACGTTTTGAAGCGGAGGACGAAGTTTGGAATGACTTGATTAAGGTACGATGATAAGTATATTTTACAACAAATACATTTGACTGCACATTGGGCATAATGTACTAATATGTGACATGTATGTAGGCCAAACCATCTGCGGCGAAATGGCGTGTGAATCCCATTCATCATTATAACCTAATGGAGGATTTGGAATCTAATGACAGAGCCACTAGAACTCGGGTCAGGACAGCCCGTGACATCAATTCACCTCCTGACATAAGTAATTTCAATGTCAACCTTGACGACAATAATATGATTATATACCCGAGCAACCCAACTTTGAAGAGGCCGATGACTACGTCCCACGGTCATTTGCTCCTCATATTCAATCAAGTGACACTCCTTCTGACACTCCCTCAAACACTCCTTCTATGCCTTCTGCGGGCTCTGCAAGCACATCCACCATGGACAAAATTTATGAACATTTTGCTTTGTTGAATACAAATCTTCAACAATGTGTTTCGTGCACAAGCAACCGCAGCACAAGATATACCTGCGGAAATTTGACGAAAAAATGACTTATATGTTGAGCACGTACTCCATCGTCGTTGCCATGCATCGTACCAATTCTCTGAGTCTGATATTTAGGCAATGCTGCTGGAGCTTAACATCCAGGATGAACAGGTCATGGATCAGTGCTACGGGTTTTTATGTGAGCATCCAGGAAGAGTTAAGCAACTATTTGGGATGTCATATGACCGTCACATGACAAATTTGTTTGCATTTATGACTAGGCATTGATTTCATATTTCTGTGTTCGCGTTATCTTCATGTCTTTCAATTACATGTTGTCCTTCTATTTCATTTGACTTGTTGTGTAATTTGTCCGTGTATGTTTGTTATTGGATAATTATGATCAGAACTTTTAGTATTCTAGTTGAGGACTTCTAGTATTGTCTTTTCTAGGGTAATGTAATATTTTGTTTGTCTTTTCTAAGGTAATGTAATATTTTGTTTATGAAGTTGTACTATTGTGTTTGGTAACTTCTACTATTCTGTTCATGATATTATAATAACTTTCGTTTACTTAAAATTGAGTTTCGTATTTGATGTCATGAACATTTCATTCATTTTATATATTGTAGTAATTGCATTATACATGGCATCATCATCCCACAAACGCCACAGAACCCGTAAGGGTAAAGCTCCAACAAAAGATCATGTCGTTCCTCCTCCCCCAGTAATGGGAATTGAAGAAGTTCTTGTTATTCAAGATACTTTAGTACAAAATGTCAAATGATGATGTTTGAAAAATTGTTTCACGAAAGAGTAGTCTTATCACCAAAAGTTATGCATACTCACATTTTTGCTGCTCCAGGGTTTGAATTCCAAAAACTTCTAAATTTCCAAGGTTTACAACCTTTCCTTGGAATGAAACTTCTGTATTATGAGGACTTGGTTAGAGTATTTTATAAAAATATGAAGATCACACCTCTTGGCCACCTTGCCATTGAGATTTGCGGAAAGCGAATAAACATTAATCAATTGGATTGGACGAACATTGCCAATCTCAGGTATGACGGTGTTAAGTTAACCTTTAAGATGATCCCTGAGAAAGTCAATTTTGATCGAGCACTAGTATTACCGTCCATGATTCGTGAAGATGTTCAAAGTCAAAATGTCAGAAATGCTAGTAGTCTGAAAATGAATGACCGACTATTACATTACACATGGGTGCACATCTGGTGCCCTCGTGGGAGCAACTTCTCACAACTATTGAATGAAGATATTTTCATGTTGTGGTGCATCAAAAATAATATAATGATTAATTGGCCTCATTACATCATGCAACACATGATCAAATGTCGGAATAACAACATGCCTCTTCCGTATGCAATTTTGATAACACGAATCTTGCAAGTCTATGGCTTCGACTTGTCAAATAAGCAAGCAATAATGCTATGCTGGAATCGTTACTTTGGGAAAAGAAGTATGACAAAATTAAATATATTTCATGTCAATGGTGTATGGCAACTTGGTAGGATGACGAAAAAGATGATGAAGAGGATCAATTGCCACACCAAGATGTTGAAGGTCATCAACCTGAGCCGGCAATCCCCAGTCAAATTGAATTGTTACCCCAAATTTTGTTCGAGATATAAAACATGAATACCCGCATTGACAGGGTTGATCAAAGGATAGACCGAATTGAGGATACTCTGAATGACATTCGACGTCATCAAGGTCATTAATTGTCTTATCATTATGTTATTGTCATTGTTATTTTTATTTCTAATTTTCGTGTTGAACATTAATGAATTCTTATTGTTATTGTTATTTTTTACGTTGAACATTGACAAATTGTTATTTAATATTAAAGTTTTATGGTATTTTTCATGGTACTTATTTACATAATGATATTATTTTGAATGTAACTTTTTTAACATTTTATATCTATTATGCATAAATCAAATTTGGGTTTCATTACCTAATACGCGCAACTTCAACAATATTGGTTAACTGACCTTCAATGTTTGCATATCACAACACATGGTCGTCTAGTTGTACTGGTTGTAGTGTGTAAAAACGTGGTACTTTTACCCATGCTACTGGGAACACAAGTGTCTTCGTTGCTCCTATTTGTGATTGTGGACAATTTGTTGTTTTGAGAATAACAACAACAACAAAAAATATTGGAAAACGATTTTGGGGTTGTCTCAACTAAAAGGTAAAATTTATTCAATTCGGTTTGATACAAACTTAAGAATGCTATTTTAAACTTATTTATTGTTCAATTTTATTCTTTTCTTCAAAACAGATTAGAAGTGGCATGATTGTAGGAGACTGTAATTTTTTCAAATGGTTTATTGAAGATGTTGCCGATGAAAATATGCAATTATTGTCATACAACGGAATAAGATATGTCATCTAGAAAACCATTTGAAGGTCTCCACAAGAAGGATTAAAATATTATTAGTGGGGATGTGTTTTCTTTTTCTAATTAACATTATTATGTTCTTCATTTTTTTCATAATTTCAAAATTACAAACAAATTAATATGTGTTTATCTCTTTCCGGATCAAATGTAATGACTTTATATTATATATTTTGACAACTACTTAATATTCATGCTATGTTTTAAATAAAAATTTACTTTTTAAAATATATTGATTTTGTTAATGATAATAATAAAAATTCTTAATAATAATAATTTTGTGTATATATAACATACTTTAAAGAATCATAAATAATATTAAAATTATCTAAATAAATTAACTTAAGTAACAAAATTAATTTAAATTAATAAAATGAAAAAAATAAAATTATATTTAATTATTTATTTCTTTGAATTTTACATTACTTTTTCTTTTATTTATAATTAAAATTTTAAATTATTTTAATTAGCTAAAATATGAACGACATTAATAATTATTTATTTATTTTTTATATACAAGGGTAAATTTGTAATCTTACAATTTACACCATTAAAAATAATTTAAAATACTCTTATAATCATCACATCAATAAACTTTCCCTACACAACCATTCTAACATATCCCAATTCAAACATCCTCAACTTTCTTCACACTTTTTTCTCATATCCTCACATTTCCACTCCTCCACACTCAACTTTTCGCTTCCCAATCCAAACAAAGCATAAGGGTAAAACGAACATTTTACGTCAATGTGTTGGATATAAATTTAAATTGATTTGGTGTAGGGAGAATCAACCATTTTTTTTATTGACTTTAATTCTTTTAATATTTCTCATTATTAGTATATTTATTGGTCAAATGTCAATGACTTAAACTTTTAATATTTTAACTTATTTTTTGTTAAATTTTGACAATTATTTGATAAAAAAATTAATGATTTGAACTACAACAATGTTGCCATGTGACCGAAGTATAAAAGTACAAATATGGATTCTATTCTTTATATGGATATCATAATGGACATATAATAATTAAAATAAATGTAAAAAAAAATATACATTGATATCATAATGGACATATAGTAATTAAAAGACATCTAATAATTTATAATTTATAAAGTGGCAGTATTATAGTGCAATGAGAAGGAATTTGTAACGTCACATATGCCTAAAAAAGGACAAACTACTCATGTATAAGCTGTACAATGTGCAACTAAGAATTCTACAATGCTATCTTTGTTACTTTTAGTCCAAGCCTTAACTAGGTTGAACAGATTGGTTATAATCAGACACTTGAGCCAGCTCCGATAATTCTTGCTCACCACTTAGAACCTGAAGGAGAAATGGCAAGCCATATATACTTAAAATTGGGGTAGAATAAATAGGGATGCATAGCTATAATCACAGCTTATTGTCTTTTTACCTGGCCCTTAATAATCCACGTAGGGAAACCTTCAAGTTTGGCGTTTATGCATGCCTTGATCATTTTAGTTCCTGTACGGTATCCTTCGGGAAAGCATTCCACGTAATCCAATTCCTTGGCGGCCTCACGCCCAAACATCTGTATCAGCAAGTTAAAGTGAATAGTTATGCTTCCACAGTTTAGGAAATAAACTGCAGCAAGCAAGGTTTATGAACTGTAAGTTCTGGACATCATCAAGCATAGCTAAAAAGTTGTGTTAGAATACGGGGATAGATCCAAAGCAGAGGAGTCTAGTAACACTAGCAAAAATAGGAAAATTGTTCATGAAGAATAAGCCATGATATTTATGAATACATTGACAACTAATCCTAAAACAAGGGTCAAGATCTTCAAGGCCTTTTACAAGTAATTCACTTCCCACTACAATGACAACAATTCCATCTTTTCAAGGTAGAGAAATGCAAAGCACACATCATGATTATTTTTCTTCCATTCAGTATGGCCAAGATGCAGGTGCCAAAGGCTAGAATGGATTGCATGATGGAAGTAATGTCATTCCAGAAGTTACAAGCTAATACGTGATTGAACTATGAAGACTAATCCCGTTTCACCTTGCAGTCCTCTTGGGTCAAACATACATGTGCATGCCTTAATGCTCCTATAGTGCAGTGTTATCTCTGGTATTATTTTGCCGTGAAACAGAGTATCCGAGCCTCTGTATGTAGATATGATAAGAAGGAGCCATGGCTGTGTCCAAGGTTATTAGACTCGAAAGTCTACTCAAACTTGTGGGAGACCTGTCAACCCGACTTATGGAAGGCCTGTCAACCTGACTCGTAGACTCGAGTCTACTTCATACAAAAAATTTAATAAATAAAAAATTCATGATCAGCCCAAAAATCCCCAATCTGCCAAAAAATTCTTAATCTGTCCAAAAATTCTCAAACTCAACCTAAAAATAACCTTAAATCCAATCAGCTAAAAAGCTCCAACCCAATTTAAAAATCTTAACCCTAACCCCAATCTGTCCTAACCTAATTTACTAAACCTAAGAAAAGAGAAACGTGAAACCTGGGAGGAGTGTGACTCGGCGTGCGGCGAAGCGAGGCGAGGAAGACGACGACAGTTATGAAGATGAGAACGTGAACGCAACTATGTGAACCGTTTTGGACTCTTTTTTTTTCTAGACTCGGTGACTCAGCCTCGAACTCGCGAGTTTGCACCGAGTTCACCGATTTTGACCGAGTCTACTGCGAGTTTACTTACAAACGGTTTACTCACTAATCAACTTGTGACCCTAAAGTAGACTCTTAAACTCGTAAGGGTTTACGAGTTAACCCTAAAATTTGATAACCTTGGCTGTGTCACAAACTGAACTACTACACGTGGTTGTAACTGAGAATTATCATGATCCTCCACCTTATTGTGCTTCTGTAGTAGGTTGATGGTACTACCCAAACAAAAAACTATATCGTTGCCATTAGATCAGTCCTTGGTTTCCACCTCATGTCAAACATAGGGTTTCCCTAAAATATTGCCTCCTCTTTGAAACTCAAATAACAGAATAATCTCTTTCCCTGTAATTCTTGATTTAAAGAACTTCATTTTTGCTTCTATTCTGATTCTTTATCCGGATCTTTGTTGGGTAGTTGAAGATTTTATTGGGTTTCTCCCAGTTTTAGTACCTTTTATGTATTCATTTCTTGCCCTTGAGCCACTAGTTCTATTCTCTCTAATTCTTCATCTTGTGCAGCCATTCTTAATCAGCTTTTGCCCCCACTCCACCACTTATTGGCTTTCTACTTGAACTTCATCTCCAGAATTGCTTTCTTGCTCCTCAGCTTCTGAGTCTGGAAGACAAGGTGAAGTTTCTAGTTGGAATTTCTTGAGCACTGTCTTATGAAAAGTCCACCAGATTGCATTTTGATTGTTCTCCTTCAAAGAAGACCATCATTTGAGAACTTCAACTTCCAATGCCAAGTTGCCATCATAGCCCACGATAGTTTAATAACTTCATGAACTTGGCTGGCGTAAAAATACTGTTCTGCTTTGATAAGTGACTGATAGTTTTTCCTTTCATCAATAATCAAATCAATGCCTCAGACTTATCCTAACAACTCCTCCCACAACTTTAATATCAGAGCTTTGAAGAAACCCGTTTAGATAAATTTTATCAAAAAACCTAATTCCCAATCATAGAAACTGGTTTAGAAAAAACACACCAGAAATAAATTTTAAGAGCCCCAATTTCTCCTGACCCCAGTGTCGTTTCAGAATTAAGAATATCGAAAAGACAATGAAATGAACACTCCTGCACTTTTCAAGAGGTCCAAGTCACTCCCAATTCATTTACAATTTACTACACAAAGAATGACTCCCCTCTCAAACCCCTCTTCCTATTTATATGCATAATGAGCCACTTGACTCACCAAATAAGCAACATACTAACCAACTAAGTAACTAACACTAATTATTCTACTGAGTAATTATGGGAGTTAGCTGTCAATTTCTCAAGTTGAATTCTAAAAACTTATTCTGAACTTACACGAGATATGCACTTCTCACTAAATTCACGACAAATTAAACTTTTTAAGGTAGAGAAATGCATAACACAGATTGTGATGATTTAGGTTTCATTTAGTGTATAAAAACTTTGAAAGGAATTATAAGTGACCATATACCTCTTTTTGTTCCTGACAATGTGAACACCAGAAAGCACCATACATTTTAGCTCCTACGGAGTGCAAGTGCCTTGCAAGAGATAGTGCGAAAGGGCTTGACGGAGTTGTAATCTCAGTTGCATAATATGGCAGTTCAATTTCAGCCAGGCTGTCAAAATTAGTAGATAACAGAAATTTTGAGCATTTCAGATTGTACATTGCAAGCACAAGCTTTCACTTTGGTTTCATTTCCAATGGGAATAGGCAAAAACAAACATATAACCAGGCGTAGCTTATTTGAAAGAATAAACCTAACATACACACCAAAATCCTGTAAGTAAAAAAATCACCCTTTTCTTACCGTGCGCATCATGTTGTTATAACATTATATAAATTAAAATGTCATAGACAGGGGCTCAATTTCCATTTTGATATCTATCTATGCTGAAACTCTAATATGTGGGTTTTGGGCAGATAAAAACGAAGGACAGTTAAAATTGAAACATCCAATAAAAAGAAACACCAGGTAAGGAAATATTGACCACGACCTAAAAGCTAGACAGTAAAATTTTATGGGAAAAAAAGGTATACCCAGAACAAGAAAATGTTGGCAGACAGTAAGGAAAGCCAGGAGAAAATGACAGTTAGAGATTAGATTTTCATCTACTTTTGTCCAAGCTTGAGACATGGCAATGTGATCGATTGATACATTATAGTAAAATTGCACATTTGCACCACATGGAATAGACAAATTAAAGTGATCTAAAAGGTCCTAAGCAAGTGACAAATTCACCTTGAGGATCCAGATTTAGAACTGTTATAGGAGGTGTTCAGCGTGAGAATCACTATGCTAGCAACAAGAAGTTGTAGACCCAGTTTTTTAGACACCTCTTGTAATCCAAGGTCCTATTATTTAAATTCCAAAAAAGAAAGTACCAATTAAGCAACAACACGGGAAATAAGTATAAACACATTGATAAAAGATTAACAGAACGGACCTTGAGTGTAACGAAAAATAAGGTGAAGGACAAGAAAGCCGAAAGTAAGCAGTAGGAGCAAGACGAATCAGAGAATCTCGTGGTTAGAATGTACAAAAAATACGCACTAGCAGCTGCCATGGAGGCTGTCGCTCCAAGCAACACTGCTTGTGCAGTTGATTTGTTAATCCCAAAAAGCAACTTATTCGAAGCCAATTGAAGACCTAGCGCAGCAACCAAGCCATACGCAGCCATCCCAATCAACGGAAGAGGAATACCTGAAAATTGCAAAACAACCATATTGTTCATAACGCAAATTCCAATATCAATTTGTTAAATTCAGTTAGTTATGGCGCATTTCACGTTAAAAAGCAATACCGAAAACAATTGCGTAATCACTGTTGAGTACGTCGGAGCAGGTGCCACCGCCGACGGGGCAAAAGGCGTCGTAGCCGGTGAGCTTAAGGTAAGTGAGGTACGAGGTTTCGAAGAATCCAAAACCAGCAGCCCCGGCAATCAACTTGTGAGTCCAGTCTGCGGGAGACATGGCGGTTTCCGGCTCGGAAGAGGAGCATTTGAGAGGCGGCAACCTGAGGTGGTTGGGAGAACGGTGGTAAGGAATCGGAGCGCGACGAACAAAAACGCGAGAAGAGGAAGATAGTGACGGCGCGGCGAAGGCTAAGGTAGTAGCCATTCAGAAAGCTTTAACAGTCTCCGGTTACTCTTCACTCACCATTCCTATCCTTCACAGATCCATAATCTCAAGAGCAAGACTCAAAGAAAAATTATTATTATTATTATTATTACTATTAAAATTACAAATATATGTATTGATATTTTTTACTTTTATCATTTATATATAATTATATTTAATATTAAAATTAAATAAAAAATATTATTATTAACACATATTATTACGATAAATTTATATTTTATTTTAATAAATATAAATACATATTAAAAGATGCATACATTTTTTTTAAATGGATTTACTCATATAATGTGAATAGGTTTCTATTTTTAGTCTACTAATTCCGTAAATGAAAAAAATATGCAAATTGAAAGATCGTTATAATAATTCAAAAAATATAAAAAGAAAAAAAAAGTTAAGGTGATTTTGAATATTTTATACTAATCAACATAGTAGTAGTTAGTTATATATGATAATAATTTAATCTTAATTGATCTTAATTAGATATATTTAAAATTTTAATTTATAATATTAATTGATTTATTATAATAAAAATATTTATTATATATAATTATAATTTTTTAGTAATTTATTCATATACTAATATTTATTATAATAATTTGTGGTATAGAATTATAAAATTGATCATTTATAATTTTTAAATGAAGAAAAACAGGGACTTATTATAATTTTTTTTATAGAATAATTTATTTCTAATAAATAATTATTTTGAAAATTTAAAATTTTAAAAATAATTATTAAATTAATTAATTTTAAGATCTATTTTATTTTTCTTTTCTTGTATATTTTCCATCTCTCTCCTTTGTTGTTAATATTTTATGTTTATAGCACGTTAACTTTATAAAAATTAAACAAAAATTGAATGTGAAATAAATTAATTAGGATTAGTGCTACATTTCTTCTCTACATTATCAAGATGTCACCATAGGGGAAATATGGAAAAAAATAATAATTAAGTTATCTTTAAGAGGGCATAGTAGATTGTGTGAAGATTTTCATGTTGACACGGGTATCTAGTCAAGAATATTCAGTTGCTATTAGATATTTTTAATGATGTATGAATTCTAAGAAATGTTTGAGATCTCTTAGCAAGTATAAAAAAAAAAAGAATATGAAATAAATGACAAAAGACATTGTAAGGTTATGAGATATTGTTTCAGGTAAACTGTAATTTTTGGAATAATATTTATTTATAATGGTACTTCGTTTAACACGATTAAGATGGATATTTAGTAAATAACTGTTAGAATTTGTATTACTAACTTTATTTCTTTAGTAGAGAATTTTTTTTGTGATTTACGATGAGAAAAACACGAGTAGAATAAATAATATTATCTTAAATATATATTTATATTTTGTAGTAAGAGTAAACTGATTTAACAAAAGAGAGACTACGACTTTAAGAGTATCTTCACATGTGTGGACCGCATTGAACAAAAGTGAAATCGAAGCCTGTTTTTTTTTAAAGAATTACAAAACATAACATAACATCTACAGGGAGAAGAGAGGCTAAAAAATAGACAAAAAGTAGAATGATAAATAATCTATAATAGTAAAAAAGTAAAACGGAAAATTTGGATAAAGTGGAGAGGAGAATATGCCGCAAAAACACATTCACAAAAAAAATTATTTTATTTAAATCTAAAAAACTGCTCTCTTGCATCTATTCTACCAATATATTTTATCTAAATTCAAAAAACTGTTTTTTAAATCCACAAGACTGCTTAGTAATTATTTTATTTAATTCTTTAAATCCAATCTCCGATAACTCTCTAATCATTAGAAAATAAAAAAATAATTAAAATAAAATAATAAAATGAAATGACAACATAAAAATAAAATAAAAAAAAAGTTGTGTAAAAGAAAATAGTTTTAAAGAATTTATAGATATATTATTATTATTATTAACGGTAATTATTATTTGCTAATCCTCTTTTTAGAACATGTTTGAAAAAAGAAACTTTCATAAGTTAAAATTAATTTTTGTTCTTTTAATATTACTCATGAAAAGTTACTAATTCCAGAAGAATAATTTCAGAAAATATTATTTTTTAAAATATAATGTGAGTTAGGTTATTAAGGTGGGTGTTAGTTTATTTTGATGACATGGAGCTGCTACACTCCATTAGGCTATTGAATTTTCAGTTTTTCTTTTTAAAAATTTGTATTTTAAAATGTTCAATAAAAAATATAAAATAAATATATAGACAGGACAGAGTTTATAAAAATATAATGCTATTTTTTTAATAAAAAGCACCAGTATAAAAATAATACATATATTTCAAAATATATATATATATATATATATATATATTGAAATATAAACTTCTAATGAGTAAAACTGAAATTCAAGAACCTGAATATACGGGTGTAGGAGCTCCATTCTCATAAAAAATAAACTAACCGACCCACCTTAATAATCTAACTAACATTATATTTTAACGAATAATATTTTTAAAGCACAGTGTGAAAATAATATATATTGAAACTTTGGATTCTAATATCTATATACTAACAATTCTATACACTACATATGTACTTATATTATTTTTTCATACAATTTTGAATACATGAATGGTCGTTTTTTTTTTAAAGAAACAATCTATTTATTTATATACAGTTGTGTGAATTATAAAAATCCATCATCTCTATATTTCTCTTTATTTCAAAATATAAATTTTATAAATATTTATTTTTTAAGTCTTTAATTAAGATCAAATTGATTATTTTACAAAATACATTTCTAATACAATTTTTTTTAAATAATATTTGTTTTTTAATACAAAATTTATGTTTATTAATAATGACAATATTTTTATAAATTAATGAAAACATTTTCATAGACTAAACTAGTGTACAATATAATTTTGAATTAAAAATGAAAAAGAATCTAAGTACACAAAAAAAGTATTTAAGTATGTGGTCTCGAAAAAGTCCCGCATACACTATTTTTAAAGTAAGGAAGGAAGGAAGATAAAGTAAGAAAGAAGAAAAAAAAAAGTCAGATTTCTTTTATAAATGTGAAGCAAGAGTTTAGACATTTCACCATCTTCATGGGGTGCAGCTTAAAATCTTGGGGTTCAGAAAGCAATGATCTGAAGGTGGTGAAAGCCCATTAAATGATCTAGGTGTGAAAATATGAAAGAAGGTCCATAAGGTGGGTAGAGGATGTGGTGCCACGTGTGAAAGAATCTCTCCACCCAAATCCGATGGGCTGTGTGAGGTGGATACTTATCCAGAGTGGTGGTGGTGGGCCAACTTCACTTCCCTTGTTTATCTAAAATACCACACATTTACGTGTCATCTAGCAGATTTTATCCAAAACAATAACTGCATCTCTCATTTTTTCTGCACAAATTTCTATCTAAGAAAACAATCAATAACACACTAAGATGAAAACTTTATTTTAGAAACCAGTTTTATAAAATTAATTAAGTTTAAAATTCATCTTTTAATATCTATTATCAGATACTTAACTCACGATCAAATTTATTTCATAAATTAGCTCATACAAATATAAAATGACCATTGTGAACATTCACAACAACACTTTCCAATAATCCATTTATTCACAAAAATGTTATATATCCTATATAAATAAAATCAATCATTTCTTGTGTAACAGTGGAGATGGATTAATATAAGAAAAATCAAGAAGAAGAATCTTGAAAAAACCATTTCCGTGGTCGTCACGAAATTATCAAAGTCATTGTCTCCTTTATGTGTGACTCTAACTCTTCTAATATTCACAAGAGTTATATTTTATTTATTCTAAATAAAAAATTATACTGTTTTCATATCATATATCATGATCTCTGTCTCATTTTTACACTTATTATAAATGAAAATTCACTTCAACCTCATTAATCTAAAACCAAACTTATGAAGTGAGATTTACATCTATCTACTTATATAATAAATTGTTATATCTCTAATCGATTTAGATCTAGAAAATCACTCACACACCGTTGTTCATATCTCTTGAACATTTAAGAAAAAATTAAATATCAGTTTTAAAACATTATATTATATGAATATATTAATATAAAGAAATACAAAGGTGTGGGGCCAATGGTTTTGGAGCACCCTTTCAAATATGAGCTTGGAAGCGGCAACCATAGACACTGCATTTGGTACCACATTCCATTCCAAAATAGTATCAACAAATGACGACAACAACAGCAACGTTTGATGTCTCCGCCGCTTGTTTCCGTGTCCCTCCCTCATGTTCTCCTCGTTTTTCTCCCAATCCGTGCCGCACCAGGTTAAATAATTTACCCATTCTTTCATACCAATAATCATATCATCTTTCTCTCTTCTTTTTCATTACATTTTCTAAAACTTGAAAGTGTTGTCACAGGTTTTCAGTTCTGAACTCCATGAATCCTCATAGGGGACGAATAAACGTGAACGTTCCACAACCCAAGTTTCCAAACTTCCGGTAAGCGTGTTCATGAGTGAGTGTAAACAAATTATTTTTATGAGTGAAAAAAGGAAAAAAGGTGTAGAGTCACTTGTATTCTACCTCATCACACTCTTAGTAGAAGAAAAAGATGAGAACAATATTAAACAAAATAGGATCATGTTTATATTTGGAAGCTAAGGTGCTAAGTCTAAATAGAGTGTTAAGTACTATTATATTTCATTTCACTTATTTTATTTAATCTTTTCAATCAAATGAACCTGGTTTTTGGTTAATTGAAGGAGGGAAGTTGCACTGAAGGGGACTTTGGAGGCTGTTGTTCCAACTTCTGTGCCTGTGCGTGTAGCATACGAGCTTCTTCTAGCTGGTCATAGATATTTGGATGTGAGGTAAGTGATTGAATATTAATTACAACAGGTAACAGTAGAAGTGCAGAACTTTTTTTAAATCATATTGTAGAATCAACCCAAATTTTATCTTTTCTTTCCCCTGTTTTGTTGCAGGACCACGGAAGAGTTCGTTGAAGGACACGTGCCTGGCGCAATTAACATACCTTTCATGTTCAGAGTTGGATCAGGTTCCATTTCAATTCTCAAACTTAATTCATAATAATAATCTAAGTGATACTGGGCTAGTGGTAATAACTACTTTGTTCATTCCTAATCTCGAAGTTTGTTCTCATTACAAAAAAAAAGAAAAAGAGTGATTGCTTAATATCTATTTAAAGATTTTTTCACTATATTTCAATAGTGATTGCTTAATTTGTTAATTTTTATAAAATTATTTAAAAAAGTTAAATAATTGCTAATTGGCTGACAGAGTAAAAGCTTTATACAACTCAAAAAAAAAAATAGCTACCTGATCCAATAGCTTATTCTTCTTTAAATTTAGATTCTTCTATTAACTTTTTAACCCCTAGCCAATTTTTTTTTCTATACAAATCACTAGAGACTCGTGCTTCTAGGTAATTTTTTTTCTAATATCTTATGATACCAAAACTTTACTCTATGATCTGAAAATTTCTTCTTGCTGTGTTATTATATTCCATGATCTCAATATAGATTCTCCATCATTCATGTATTCAGGGATGACGAAGAACAGCAACTTCATTAGAGAGGTGTCCTCAAATTTCAGAAAAGATGATGAAATTATAGTTGTGAGTGCATATCTTCTTAAAGCTCTTGTTGAGTGATTAAGTTCTATGTTATTTTAAGCACTTTTGCTTAATTCAGATGTTGACTTGTGGTTTCACAGGGGTGCCAGCTTGGTAAAAGATCTATCATGGCTGCAAGTGACTTGCTAGCTGCTGTGAGCATTTTGTTTTCTTCAACGGCTTAATTTTTGAAGTGACTAAAGATTGTACACGGCGTGACTAAAATTTCTTGATTATGCAGGGGTTCACAGGAATCACAGACATGGCTGGTGGTTTTGAAGCTTGGACACAAAATGGACTTCCAACAGAACGATGAAGTGTTCCTGTTGGACCTGCAGTTGTATATAGAATAAGTTTTGGGAGGAGTCGCATGCATGGAAATGCGGAAACATCTCACCAAGACAGTGTTAATCAGCATGAAAACAAAAGGAAATCTGATACCAGAAAAGTTCATGTAAATGTGGAAAAAGGAGGGTTGTGTGAATTTGTCAATATAAACAATAAAAAAGTTTAATGTTTATCAAACTTTGCAAAGAAACTCTCATGCCTTGACGTGGTGTTCGTCTTCCTCTACTTCCAATTCGAACCATGATATATTTATTAATGAAAAAATGTGAGGCCAAAACTTGATACAACTTGGTAACAAGTTTCTTTTTTCTTTCCAAAATTGGGTAAGAAAAAAGTATTGGGTAAACTTTGGGTTCATCCAATATAATAGGACTCGGCTCTCAGTTTCAGCACTCGATAGTTATTATAATTTCATAAGTTAGAAGCACATGGCAAATTTGCTTAAGATCATTCCATGTGCACATGGTAAACATTGGTTAGTGGATTACTGATTTGAGAATGGTGATGATACATTTGCAGATGGTGGTGTACTCTGGATGCCAGAACATTTTTGTCTTTTCGGACCAGCCCTGTATCAAGATAATTTTTTAAAATACAATTTAAACTGGGGAATTGTTTTACACTATTACATATTTATTATTTTTGTCAATTCGTATAATACCTTTTTTACTGCATTCATTTTTATTCCTTTCCCTCTTTTCTTTTTCTTATTTATTTTTTCTTTTTTATCCACACAACAATTCCAATTGAAAAATTCTTGATTAATTCTTGATAAATATTTAGTTGACAAATTTGATAATTCATTGATAAAAAGTAACGTGAGAAAAACAATACATGTCAAAATTTGTACCTAGTTCTATTTCCTTATGGTCTCATTTATTTTTAAAGAAAAATATTTATTGGAATTTAGTGCTTACGAAAAAATTTATAACTCATACACTCCATTCAACCAAACTGAGCGCGTATTTGGTAGCATCAGCGCTAGCAGAAGACTTGCATCAATATAAGCTTGTGTGTTATTTGCAAAGGAAACGTGTTTGAAGAAAAATAATTCACGACTTGTTAGGACGAAGAGAGAATAGTTGAGTAAATAGTCTGTTACTATCATCGAATCACAGACTGTTATATATAATAACTTCTTTACTTTTATTATAACCACCTTTAAAAGAACAACGATATTTTCTTTTAATTATTGATTGATAATGTCAAGTTTCTAAACTGCCATTAAAAGAACAATTTTAATACAAATATACAAATATATATATATATATATATATATATATATTGTCATTAAACAAATTATGACAACCAGTGTTTAGTAGCCTTTGAATAAAATTGCATAACATAATATGCCGATTTTATTACAGTTAAACTTGGTAAATCTCAAGTATCAACATACAACGCCTATACAAGTCCACTTAAAGGGTTTGGATACAAGGGAGTGCATCGAAAAAACTCCCAGTCAAAACACATGGAATACAATTAGCAAAAAATTAATTGTAAATGATACCTTGAATTTTCGACCTTCACTAATCTTGTATCCATCCTATCCACAGGCGAACAAGTTGGAATAGACAACTGGGAGAAAGACGAAGATTCTAAAAGAAATTTAAGGCAAGCATAATAGAACCGAATCTTTTCAAGAGTAGAAACAACCAACTCAATAGATATTTGGTCAGAGTCTGACTACTATACAGGACAAAAAGGCTATACTGTCGTGTAATAATCTAATATCAAGATCAGTATCAATGATGGACCCGTCTAAGAGCTGAGAGAAAGCCATGGGGTGATTTATCCTTGTGATCATTGACCTGGTAGAAAAATAAAACTGAATTACTCAGCTGGTCCAACTCTGCATTGGTTTTCAAATTTAATAATTAATTTTACCTCTTTTGCTATGAGCTGAAGAATTTCTATTGTTTCAGAGAAATCTGGTCTGAGAGTCGGATCTTGTTGCCAGCACCGCTGAAGCAGTTCAGAAAGTTTTGGGTGTGTGGTTTTTGGAATTGTAGGCCTTAGGCCCTAATAGTAATTTAAGCACATAGAATCATTATGCATACACAAGAAATTGTTTACGATGAAATTATTTGCAAAAGAAAAAGAATAAAAACCTTCTGCACCACGCCGACTGCTGCTTGTAATGGGGTCAAGCAAGAGTATGGTAGCTGGTTAACAAAAATAGCATATCAATAAGTATAAGACTGATCATCATTTGAGACAAAAAGAGAACAAATCACAAAGCAGAAAACCCACTGTCTGGCATGAAAGTACTCACTTCTCCAGTTAAAAGCTCCCAGAGAGCTATTCCAAAACTGAAAACATCTGCCTTCTGATCATATGGTTTGTGTTCAATGACCTTCAAATAAAAGTCAAATCGATGGAAAGGGATCTAAGGTACCACTAACAGCTGAATTCTTAAAAAATAGCAAACCAAAGCACATGCCCTAAATTGTAAATGCCTTATAGTCCAAGTATTAAGGCACGTTATATAAAGATGTAAATAAGAATGGAACTGAGGAATAAGAATCAAACCACTGCATACTTTGTAAGGAAATAGCCAAGAAAGAATACAAGATAAAATTGAAATAAAATCGTAAGTATAAGTTCAATACTCAAACACAATAAATTCAATATCTATATGACAAAATATTCACATCAACAACAAAAATTCCATATCAATATGACAAATATAAGATAATCCCAACGAGTATATTTTTAATAGTTTAAAATTCTCCATCACAAACACTCTAGTGGGTCGACTTTGCCCAGAACTGAATTCCACCTGGGATGCTTTTCTTACACTCATGCTCACCTTGCCCTCACCACACAACCCAAAATTATTAAAAAAAAATGTTTTCCCTGTCCACCACCATATTTCTCAATTTTCAACCAGGCAGAACATAAGTGCCTACCATAAACAAATACTGATCCTGAATTGGTATTTCACCATGATCAATGATGTCACCAAAAACATCAATCAGGAAGTACCATGAAATCCAAGGAAATCCATACCTCGGGAGCCATCCAACGGTATGTTCCAGTTTCAGCTGTCATCACACCAGACTGAGTTTGCACTCTAGCAACCCCAAAATCAGCAACCTTTACCACCTGTTGAAGAACAACAACCTATTTTAGTGATGTTTTCATCTCAGGTCCGTGTTCGTACCGCATATTTTACTGTATTCTAACAAGAGCCCAGCATCACACAGTTACCCATCTTAAACTTATTTCTACAAATAATAAACTATAGTGATTATTGTGATTCAAGATGACTAACAATTTTCATTCAATGATAAATATAGGACCAAATACTAGTATGAATAAGAAATGTGAAAGATACGCACAAGGCTAGTAGCCTTTTAGATTTAAGCATTTGGCTCCTCAGTGATGGGTTAAAGTGCAGTTAGATCTGTTGATTTGGAAAACAATGATTGAGATATGTGCATGTATTTTATAACAATTTCAACCATTGAATTTGTAATCAATGACTACAGTTGTTCTTTATTCAGTAAAATGTACTCCCTTTCTTTAAAGGAGTTAAATCCTAAATTCAACTTATAATACCTCCAATAGGTAAACAAATCTCCTTTAGTTTTGTCGAAAACATGAAAGATTATAAGTATGACGACATTTGAGAATAGAGAACATAAAAGTAGCAAAATTATATTACAAAACCAAAATATTATACACAGAACATAGAAACATGGACCTAATAACACAGAAAATGCAACAGACAGTATCAATGTGTGCATTCAATATTCATGGAATCCTCTTACTTCATTTTCATCCATCAGAAGATTGGCAGTCTTGAGGTCCCTGTGAATTATATTATTTTGGTGCAAATAGTTCATTCCCTTGGAAACATCAATTGCTACTTTTAGCAAAGATGGAAGCTTAAATACACCTCTTTGTTTGTGCAGAAAGTCATATAAGCTTCCCCTAGACATAAACTCTGATAAAGTCATAAACATGAGCACATAAGCATTAACATTGCATTACCAGGGGACTCATTAAGGCACCCAAATCATCTTAGAATTACTTGATAAAACATATATAGGTAAGCACAGATATTATACCAATTCTAAAACTAGTATAAATTAAAAATATAAAGCAGGAATAAGAATATAAAAGGAAGGCATCACACGGCTTCCAACATTAACGGGTGTGAGGAGGGTCAAAATGTATGCAGCCTCTACTTATGGCAGAGGTTGTTTCAATAACTAAATTCGTTGATCCACAAAACAGTAGCGTTATCATTAAACCAAAGCACACCCTCTAAACAAACAAATTCCTTGAAACATAATTGTGTGACATCATAAAGTCTCAGGATTCTTTCCTATTTACCAGTAACAATACAAAGATTTGGGGGCCTGGTACATGCGCCGATGAACTGAACAACATTCTTGTGTCGAATCTTCCTGCAACCCCAAGATAAATGGTAGTTGGTAAAGGAAAAATGATTGCTAGGGACTACAAGGATACCATATCACCACACCAACCACTAATACTCACAAACTAGGATAAATAAAAAGTTTCATGAACTAGTGAAGTTGTCAGGATTGAAATAATATTAGATATTTTCAGAAGAATTTGATGCAGTGAATATCTGAAATTGAGATATTATTTTTAGTTAATATATTCCTTTTCAGAATGGTCTATAAAATAAGTCAGACAAATATGGAAGTTAATGCCATAATTGTAATTCAGACAATGTTCATGAACCTTTGATACAGGCATTTTAACAGTCTATCTATGATGCCGATTTCATGGAATTGAAATCATATAACAGAATTGTCGGCACTTTTAGAAACAAAATAAATAAATTACAGCATGATTCACTTTAATCAAGCAGCAGTATAGGTTGTTGGTTTTCAAACTTAAATAAAAATAAGTCAGAAAAGATCTAGCCAGAAGTATAATGTCGGACTAGTTCATATTTTACGGGAATGGTAAGAAAGGCATAATCCTCAATAGAAAATAAGTAACTAATAGCACAATATATCAAAGAACATCAAGTCCTCCGTCACTTCCATTCCTCCGTTGTAGTTATAGGTTGTGCAAGCCAGATTATCATCTAATATAATACAAAATGAATAATTATAAACAAGAAAGTGGAAGCTACAACACAAGGCAGGAAAGCATGAGAAATAAATATCTCGGTAATGGTAAATATAAGCTCCCCGATTACATTCAATCATGTAAACAAACCTCATGATATAAACTTCTTGTGCAAACTCCTTCAGCATATCTGTACTTATGCGCTCAGGCTTGAGAACTTTGATAGCAACATCTTGACTGCAATATGTACCTCTGTACCTAAGGAATTTCAAAGAAATGCAGAGAGAGACCTCAGCTACAAAGATCAGTAGAGTTCCAATATAATCAAGCAAAAATAACTTACAAGTCACCAAATGACCCAGAGCCAACTTTGTTTTCATATTTCAGCTGGTTGGTATCAAGTTCCCAGACATCCGCTCCATCAGTTGGTATTTGAATGCAATGAGGGGATGGTTCTATCCTTGTCTGGTAATGTTCATTGGCAGCATAATGTATGCCCTGATTGGACATATTTTGCTCCTGCAAAGCAAATAAGAAAGTTTATATCATTAAGTGCTTAACAAAAGGAGGAATGAAATTCAGCAGTCTGCATGAAGTGCCTGGATGCAAAGAAAACTTTATTTTAACAGACATTGTCATTACTCAAATGTAGTTCAAATCAAACTTCAAATTAATATCAATCCTTTCTAACATAACCAAACTACAATAATCTCATCTTACCTGATTAATCTTGAATATGTGTAATTTTATCAAAGTTCATAGCACCTATTAAATAATTAAGATATTTCCAAAAATACTTGTTATTTTGAAATTTTCATGAGTTCTCAATCCCAAAAGTTAAGGTGTTAAGTGTAAACTTGAGAATGGTTGTCATATTACATCTCCAGCAAAAATAATTAAAAAGGAGAATATACCTTAACCTTGTAAATTTCCTTTTCTAACACACCTTTCAGCTCCTCAGTTTCCTAATGGCCAAAAAATATACAATAGATACAATAAGTTTGGATATCAAAAACACAACTGAAAACGGAAATAAAATTAAATATTAGATAAAAATAGAGCAATCATGAACATGTAAAAACTGCAAGTAAAACAAACAGTGTATAGAATAGCAAAAGATTCAAAATCCTGATAAATTACGACAGCTCAACACTCTTGCAAGGAGCCATTACATTAGTAAACAAAAGAAGTGGAAAAGATAAAAGCTTGCAAATAAAAAGGTAACTCAACAAAATGTTATTTGTCAATTTGGATGTACACAAAAAGAGTCCCCAAACCTTCCTCTAAAATTTTATTGATATAGCAATTCCATTATTGCTATATCCCTCTTGTCACCATGCCTCTCTGAGATGGTAAGGCTTTCTGACATCTGAAAACACATTTTGGCCACACATGGTACTTCTCTATGTACGCTCCTGTTATCATCCTATTAAAGGCAGCATGAAGACCCATCAGACTTGAACCCATGATGGGTATATCCTCTTTGATCTTATCCTGCATTGCTCTTTCTGAAGCACTAACATCAAGTACAGAGTTGCCCTAGTGATTTCTTATGCCAAACAGCCCACTCAACACATTTGTAGATTAGACTAATGTCTAGTACTCTAGAACACAATACTTTTTTCTAATATCTCTCGCAGATACTAGAATAGACTGTATAAAACCTTCACCCAGGTTCAGAGGATATGAGCCTGGGAATGTTACAAACTATTCAATCACCATTGTTTCAAATTCTCCAGGAACAGTGTATGCATTATAGTGGCATTCATGGATTAGCTCATCATCCAGGTATATATCTTCCTCAAAACAGAATATGATGGCAGAACATCAGTAGGATGGATCCAAGTCAGTAAGTCAGCGTACCAACGAAAGAAGGCGAGATGAGATTGTGTCAATCAACATAACAAGTTGATGATAATTCATCAATGCAGCTACAACCCTGCATCAATAAGGACCTATAGAGTTTGGGTGGATAGTGATCCAAAAAGAGCAAGAGGTGTGTTGGACTCCTTCTATGCCTTACTTGAGTCTTCTTGTTTGTAAGCCTGATGATAAAGACTACTGAGACTTATAGATGCCTGTCTTATTTGAACTATGGGAAACAACTATATTTTAATGGAGTGGAGTTTTCAATAAGCCAGAAGAGGATATCCAAAGCAGTCAGTGGCAAAGTCTAATGATGCATTCCCTATTACTAAAAACACGCTAAAGACCACAAAGGGAGCACAATATGTTGTTGGACTATATATCAATCCTAGTCTTTGGCCTTTCTTGTAGAACAAAGTTTGTACTCCTCTTAATTTTTACTTTTAATTGAACCATGCTCCACTTTTATCGGGCAATGATGTAATGAAATCCTCCTTCCCTGTTCTACTTAACAGGTGCCCAAAAATTTGGCTCCAACACCAACAACAACAATCATGCTTTGGCTATTGTTGGGATGGACATCAGGTGGCAGCATCCCTCACTTTGTGATCAGCCTCGTTCTCCCTCTCCTCACGTTTCTCTTTTTAATAGAGGAACAAAAAATCTCTTCATTAGCTATGATTTCAAATTATTTTGCATCCTTCAAAATTGTTTAAATTGGAAAGTTTTACATTTGTTGGCTGAAGATATCGTTTGCAGCATGTTAATAAAGCAAAAATAAATTAATGACACATTATTCAATAACATACCCCACGGTCTTCTAAATTTGTCATAAACCATCATATTTATCAATTTATATCTGTAAAATAAGTTTGTCAGAAATGCCACAGAGACAACTTAAGTAATCACACATCATCTATTGAAATGAAAAGGTAAGCATACCATGAAGAGATGAGAAGTTAAAGGTATTATATATCCTTTTACAAAATCAAAATTGCAAATACTCATGGCTAGATGTTGATCAAGGCATGCATAAAGTCTTTCTATTTCCCAAAATACTTGCTAGTTATTTTATGCGGTAATTATTTGACTACTTTCATCCTACCTCATTGGGCCATCCCTCAACAACAAAGACATCTAGAGAAAATCCATCAGTGGTGGAAAATGCATGAGCTTCTTGAATATTCAATCCCATCTCACCAAGTATTGATGTTAACTGAAATGCAAAGTAAAGGGTGATAGACTGCCATAATATAAAACATAGTTGTTACATTCTATCTTACAAATGAAGAATTTAATTTCAATCCACTCTTCATGTGAAAAATATTACATTGACATACAATAACCTTGTTAAATCATGCAATGAATTTGACACCTCATGCAAGTGTTATTTAATAATGTGATAAATCATCATTAGATGTTGTTGAATGTAACGAACTTAGTCCATAGTGTTTGTTATTTTGTTATGTTGGATTGGTATGTCATCTTCGCAAATCTCTATATGGCCTCAAACAGTCTGCTAGGGCTTGGTTTGGAAAGTTTAGTAGTGTAGTTCAGCAATTTGGTATGACTCGCAGTGAGGGAGATCATTCAGTTTTTAACCGTCACTCAAGGCTGGGTGTATCTATCAAGTAGTATATGTTGATGACATTGTTTTTACAGGTAGTGATCATCATGACATCTCTCAAATAAAACAACATATTTGTCACCATTTTCAGACCAAAGATCTTGGCAAACTCATATATTTCTTAGGGATTGAAGTAGCACAATCCAACAGTGGTATTGTTATCTCTCAAAGGAAGTATGCATTGGATCTTTAGAAGGAAACTATATTAATGAATTCAAAATTTGTTGACACACTTATGGATCTTAATGTCAAACTCATACCTAGTCAAGGGGAGCCTTTCTCAAATTCTGAGAAGTACAAAATATTAGTTGGAAAATTGAACTATCTTATAGTTACTCGTCCTGATATTTCATTTGCAGCTAGTGTGGTGAGTAAATTCCTTAATTCCCATGTGTTAATATTGGAATGCAGTCATTCGTATATTTAAGTGCATCAAAGATTCTTCTGGAAAAGGCTTGCTATATGGTCACAATAATCATACTGGAGTTGTATCTTATTCAGATTGGGCAAAATCTCTGTCTGGTAGAAGATCCACTTCCAGATAGTGTTTCTATTAGTGATAATTTGATTTCTTGGAAGAGTAAGAAACAAAATGTTGTGGCAAGATCTAGTGCTGAAGCAGAATATAGAGCTATGGCTTAAATAGTTACTCAAAGAATTGCAATTTGGAGAGGTCACTCAACTGACACTCATTTGTGATAATTAGGTTGCTTTTCATATTAGCTCAAATCTCGTCTTTCATGAAAGGACCAAACATATTGAGATTGATTGTCATTTCATTCGAGAAAAGATTGTGTATGGAGAAATCAAGATGAGTTTGTTAATTCGAATGATCAATTAGTAGATATTTTCACTAAATCTATTACGTTATTATACTATTATTTTCATCTATAAATAAACAATCCTATGTGTGTATTTTATACAAGGGATTTTAATCCTATATTTATTTTCTTTATTCTTAATAGATGTGAATGAAAAACTATTTACATTGATAATGTATCAAAACTAAACTTGCTTAAGAACTCCAAAGATTTGTATCCTAGTGTGAGGATATCAATGAGTTGGCCACAACATTTGCAAAATCAAGAAGTAGTCCTCTCAGTGTTTGGAGGTCTTCTTAAAACCTATTAGATCTAGTTATCCGGATAATACAGTTTTGAGCACAAGTGAAATTTTCCCTTTTCAGAGTATAAAAGAGAAGTTATAATAGGCCCAAGTAATCATTAACACCACTCCCACCAAAAAAGAGTTAAAGTAAAACATTCCTCTCTTTGCATTTCATATTACACAATTAATCATATATTTACAGGAGTGCATCCCTATTAGAGTTTAAAAAGTTACAATAACAGAAAATGTAGAGATGACATCTGAAAATATTATTATATGCGTTTGTGAATGATTTTCTTAGTTTTTGACAGTTGTACCTTCATAAACTCTCAATCTAATCTATGTGAAAAAATAATATTTGGGCAAAATTACAACTTGTAGTACTTTACAATGAAAACTCTCAACATATAATTTTAATTTGACAGCAATTGGCAAATAATTTGCCCATAATAAATACAAAAGACACTACAGTCATAATTGTATCCTGCATAGAATTACATTACGATAAGTGCTCTAACCCAATTGATGGTCGAGAAAAGCGAGTGATATTGCTTGTTATCATGTCAAAAGCTGAATAATACAGTAGAAAAGAAAATATAACAAGGATTATATGAAATAAAATAACAGTAATTTTAAAGAACCGTTTACAAAAGCATCACAACATTTTTAAAAATAAAGAGAATTAACCACCTGACTAAGGAGTTTAGGCTTGTCAACTGTTGAAAAGGTAATCTCGTGCATGGGCCTAAAATTTATAAGTAAAAGATTAGTACTAGTTAAACTTTTAAACATTATATATTTATTAACTGTTAAAAGTTAAATATTCTGCAACATCGCTCTCTCTAAAAACTTGGACAAAAATAATAAACCAAGAGACTTGCAGTTCAAAAATATTATATTCAAAGTGTGAGATTTTATCCTAGTCTATTTATCAACCTTATCATAAAATACATGTTTCTACTTTATAAACAAAAGACACATTTTAGCGATACTAACTAAAGCTGAAGAGAGATACCCATTACCTGTGAAAATATGGTGTTACACTCATAGCACTTCCCCCATCTTCAATGTTATTTTTGGTTGTTTGAAGGGCAAGAGCTTCAAGATTAGAGGATGAACCAAATGTGGGCGGTGGATGAATTCTGTTTTACCCAAGAGAGAGACAAAGAAATGACATTAAAAATTAAATAATTGGCACAAATGAAAACATAAAAACAAGAGCTTAGATAATAAAAAAGGATTGTACTTATTGAGCAACTGCAAGGATGGAAATAAAACTGATAACAAAATTACACATGCCATACCCCTGCTTTAAAGAATAGTTAAGAGAACTCTGTGCATCTTCTATTTCAGAAGGATCTGAATGAATGGAATCAGCATAATTTGCACCACCAAAAGGATATACCTGCATTAAGGATGAAACTGTTATAAACTAGCAAGTCTCTGTACTTTAAGTAGAGCGCATAAAGTAAATGATTGCATAGTTCCAAACTTGCTAACAGCTAACAGCTAACAGCTAACAGCTAACAGCGTAATCAAGGAAAAAACAGTTCCATGTATCCTCCACAACGTTTAAAAAACTGAATTCTTCATTTGATGGGAAAACATCTAGCCTTAGTCAAAACTAGGGAAAATACAAAATAAAGAAAATAACCTTATATTACCATTCATCAGTGTTTTATGAATGTGTGTTTTAATTACCTGTACTAAGCGAACTTGAAATGCAGGTCGAGATGCAGGATCTTCCGCCAACTTGAGCAATCTCTTATGAGCTAGAACATCTTCTGCCCTCTCAACATTTACATCCAACGCGTACCTATGTAGTAGCAATCAGAGTGACCAACCAGCAGACTCGTACAAAAACCACTCTGGCAAATCCACTTACAAAAGTAAAGTAAAAAAAGGCCAAAAAAAAGAATCACTCAGATATCTTCTTCCTTGTTCATTTTTTTTTCTCAAATCTCATCAAAATTAAAAAAAACACGAAAAACACTCGAGTTGCAGGAATCAGTTAAAAAACACAAGCAATCAGGAATATACAAAATCACTGGTCACAACCTCCCCTATCAATCATTTTCACCGCTTTTACAAAAAAGGAAGAAGCGAGAATCAAATATAGAGGAGAACATGATAACAGGGGTTAGTTATAGAGTTAGTTAAATAATTCGGAAACATCGTGAAAGACCTAGCAGGAAGGCGATTGAAGTGAAGCCAAAGCTGATCATCGAAGCCGGGAACATGCGCCTCCTCGCAATCGGAATCCTGAATCCGCCGCAGCACCTCATTGTACACCTCCAGTTTCTGGCGTTGGTGTCGAGGGTGGCTAGCGTGCGACAACTGCACTGCTCTGCTCCCGCAGCTCTCAATGTCATGCTCGATCACCATGAATACAAGCGATCAGCACCACACACAGTAAGAAGAAGAAGAAGCGAGGGAGAGAAAGAGAGAAAGAGAATCGTGAGAACGGAAGAAGAAGCCAAATCGAGAGATGAGAAAACGGTAGGAAGGGAAGGAAAGGGGAAGGGGAGAGACGATAGAGATTCAGTTGACGGAAAACTCTTTTTGAGTCTCGTTTTTATTTTAATCTTGTTGCTTCTTTGGTTGGGTTCTCTTTCCAGGTACTAATGAGTGTTTTTGCTTCGGCGCTGAGTGTTTGTTCCCAGCTATCCACGTCAGCGTGGGCCCCGCATTCCGCCCAAAGTGGGCACACACAGCAAATTGAAACTTTGCTTATTGGATAATTAAATATTTCTTTTCCGCATCTCATCTCCGAATAAATCAAGATGCTTTTTTCTCTCTTTTATTGTGGACTAAATAAAATAATAATAATTGTAATAATATAATATCAAATTTGGAAAACGAGTGAAAAATAAGTAAATACAAAAAAAATGGGCCCACGGGGACTCTGTCTATGGTTTATTCGGGAATATGGGCTTTTTTGTAATCCTCAATCCTTATCCTCTCGGATTAAAAATTGTGGGCCTACCAAACCATAGAAGCTTCTTTTTCATCGCACTACTACTAGGACTAGGGGTCGTTTTGAGAGCACGATCTGTAATGGGAAGAATATAAAACAAACAAAATTAATAGCAAAAGTTTAGGAATCTGATGTAATGTACCTTTCTCTGAGGGATTTTTCGTTTAATTTAACTGTTTTTTCATCTAGATAATTTGCTTTAAAAAAAGTTACTATATTCCTGAAAAATAAAATTGGAAAGGATGTCTTTTACTGGTAATGAAACTGAAAAACGACTACAATTAAAAGTGCTGTTTTTAGGAAAATTAATAAACATGTTTAGTAATATTAGAGTTTAGCATTTATGGAAAAAAATTTAAAACTTTAAATTATTGAAGATATTTTTTTGTTTATATTTCCAACCTCCACAACTTTCTTAGATGTTTTTAGGATTATTATTACATCTAAAACATTTTCTATTTTTAGACTTTTAACTAACCTTTGTTATAATTTTATATTCATCTTAACTCCTAAATTATATTAGCATAGTACCAAAATCATGTCTAACAAAATTATTCTTGAAGAATAAACTATACTCTAAAGCTTAATTCACCTATCTAAGAATAGCTTTCCGAAGCTTTGAAATGAGTATTTTACTATTTGAGAAGGAAAAACCACTTCTAAATAATTGTGTTTTTACTATTATAACTATATTTTCTTACTATATGGTAAAATTATGAAATATAGATACAATATCTGAATTTTGAAACCATGTGATTAAACCTCAGTCCATTTCTATTTATTGTTATTTCAATTTACATGAATTATCACACTTTGTATATAGATGATAAATGAATATATGTCTTTATGATATTGTCTGAATTTATCTTAATTTTAACAAGAATTCTGCAATTTATAGAAACTTTTGAGATTCATGTGGTGACATGCATATGCGGTATAATTATTTTTCCTACCTGAAATTTATATATACTTGTACTTTTTAGGAAAAAGAATTGAAGATGGTGAGTTTTAGAAGAGTCCATATACTTGACAATGGACAAAAAATAAGGTTACTAAAAATGTTGTAGGACTTATGAAAGAAGAAAAAAAAAAATTACATCTCCATCGTGCTTCTTCTCTCGAATCCGCATTCGATTTTTCTTCTCCTCGCGTCTCCGAGAGATTTCTAGGGTTTTTTTCAGTGAGATTGAATTGAATTTCCGCACGCAGAGAGAGAAAGAGACTAGGGTTTTTTAATATTGTTATTTTTTTATTGGTGGTGACCGCGATGGGTCATTGCATTGGTTTCTGAATCAAATTTCACTTCGTAAATCCGAATCTCAGTTCCTTCAATGTGATGACTCCTGACGCCGATGGTGAATGGCTCGGCTTCGTTTCCGGCGCCTCCAATTCCTCGCTATCTTCGTCGTCTTCGCGTGTGGCGAATCGTAGTCGGAGCGCGAACTCTCGGTGACTGATTTGGATTGGAACCTCTTCCATCAGAACTACTCGCCGCCTCCGCCACCGCATCCGCCGTCGGTGTCATGCGTGGACGATCTCGGCGGAGTCGGGACTCTGGACACGACGTGCAAGATCGTGAACGACGTGAGCCTTACTCGGGACGTGTACATAGCAGGGTGACGAAGCTTCCGCAGGACGTCTGGGGAGGGATGCGTATTGGGATGCGTACATAGCAGGGCTGCAGAACCCTTACAGTTTTGGGAACCGTGGGGGGTCGACGACCAAGGAGAGGGACTATGTGGGTTGGGAGGGGGGCTTGTGAGGTTGACTCTTCATTAAATTGTTGAGATGAATGCAGTGTTTTGGCTGATGGGGGTGATGGAGCGACAAAGGGTGGAGGTGGCTCTGGAGGCAGCATTTACATCAAGGCTTATAGAATGTAATTTTTTTTTTGTCTTTTTTTCCCCTTTTTTGGTTAACATAACCATATATTTATGTTCTACATGTTGCTATATTTGTTTCTCTTTAATCTTGTATCCTGAGGTTCTTTGTAAACAACTGTTTATATGTTTCCGTGATGCTGCATTTGAGTTATATGGTATTTTGTAGGAAACATACTGAAGCTTAATACCAAAGTCAGCTGGTGAATGTACATATGTAAAATATACAGTAGAAGGATATTTTCTTCATAATCCCTTACCTTTCTTGATGTGTACAGCTACATGCCAACATTAAATGCCAACAATAATGGAATGTTCATAATTTGATGAATTGAATTTAAAATTCATATCTTTTATTTAAATTTTTTTAAATTTATTTAAAGTGGATTAAATCTAGATTAAATATATATTTTTAATTAAATTAAATTCATTTTGTCAATTATATTAAATCTATTTTGATATAGAGTTGGAACTGGGCCTAAGTCGATTCAATCTAGATGCGGACCAACTCGGTTAATATTTAGTTCGACATGATCCCAGGCTGACTCGACTCGAGTCAACATGGGTCCTACCGACTTCGCTCGACAACAGTCCGGATCGACTCCACTCGACATTGGCCCTGACCGACTTGGCTCGACGTCGAACCGGGCCCGCTCAACTCGACATTGACCCAAGCCCGCTCGGCCTGGGCCTGCTCAGCTCAACACCGACTCGAGTCGCTCACCCCGACATCGGCCCGGGCCTGCTAACTCGACATTGATTGGGCCCGCTCAGCTTTACATCGATTTGGGTTCGCGCTGCTCGACATTGGGCCGAGCCCTCTCGGCTTGACATCAGCCCGGACTGCTTTGCTTGACATCGGGTCGAGGCGACTCAAATCGACATGGGCCTAGTTTGACTGGGCTTGCATTAGCTTAGACTGACTTGGGTCTACATCAGTCGTTTTGACTTGGCTCGACATTGGCCCGAGTCGACTCGGCTCAATATGGACCCAGGTCGACTCAACTCAATATGGGTTCGAGCCGACTCAGCTCGGTATTGGACCCGGACCGACTCGACTAGGTATGGGCCCGGACCAACTCGAGTCATCATTGGCTCGGGTCGACTCAACTCCAGATGGGTATGGATTGATTCGTCCCGACATGGGCCCGACCGACTCTGCTTAACATGGATCCGGGACAACTTGGCTCGACTTGGGCTCGGACGACTTGGCTCGACATCGACTTGAGCCGATTTTGCTCAACCTAAGCCCAGATTGTCTTGGCTCAACCTAGATCGGACCAAGTCAAAATCTAACCCAAAATGCAATTTGGATAATTCAAAACTGTATCCAATTTATATCTAATCCATATCCAATTAAATAGATTGAATTTAAAATCTAAAAATATAAATTTTAAATTCAAGATAAATTCATTTAAATAAATTAAAATTAATATGAATTTAGATAATTATAAATTGGATTTTGTAATTTGGATTTTTTTCCATCCTAGTACATAAATCCAAAGTAGAGGCTTTCATTACTGTAACACCCTAATGCTCAATAGTTATTTTGTTTTTATATTAAATCATTTTCACCTTCATTTTTTCCTACTATGTAAATATCAAGTAACTAGACGTACATTTTAGAATATTCTGTAGTTGTTGCCTACCTTTTTTTTATTATGTTCAGTTGGCCAACGGCTTCAAGTTTGAGTAAAGTCGGCAAATAATGTGGGGTTCTTGGGATAAGAATTGTTGTTGAAGCGCATTATATTTCCATTACCCTCTAAAACGCTTGTATTTATTCATTTTTTTAATCCGGTTAGTAATTGTTTGTTCATGAAATACGATTGTACTTTGTTACCATCAGACTACTACGTAAAATCCTATTCTAAACAATTTCATAACAGTAAATTATTAAATAAGGCACTTGACAGCTTTTGAGATTTGTGATGCTTATTAGGCTAAAAATTACTTCTCCGAATTTATATATTTTATTCAATTTGGATTCTCAATTTCCAATGACGTTTCTAATTATTTAATTGGTCTCTACATTTACACACTTTATTTAATGTAGTTCTCGTATAATTAAGAGTTTTAATTAAGTTCCTCAATTTTTGAGTTGAGATATCAATTTTTTTTGTCAATTGTGAAGACAGTTAAACTATTTGATAGAGGGATCAAATTGATATTAATCTAAAAATTTAGGGGTTTAATTGGGGTTTAACTCCAATAACCGTTGCAGAGTCTCCGTTTTTTACCATTTTTCAATATATGCAGTTTTACAACAATCTCCCACATATTGCAAAAGATAAAACATAGAGATAAAGAAAGAAAAAGGAAAATATTGGGTTTATCTAAGATGTAATGCATCAGAGCTGATATAGCAAGTTATATGAATCAGTCTTAGATTGATGAACTTAACACATAGTGTAGTTGATATAGCAAGCTATATGAACCAAGACACTTAGTATGTATTCACTAGTACAAAATTTGAAAACAACGACTATTTATTTAGTGCGGCTTTGCGTTTAAACGCATTTGTAAAAAACGCGGTGGCATTTTTGTAATTAAATTGATTTACAAATGCGGTTCTAGG
>Ga0123342_1001159_pt1 | contig 44052 bp, 23 predicted proteins | sample Turbeawhitnodule_FD_89960 | JGI IMG/M metagenome (GOLD analysis project Ga0123342, IMG submission 89960) | Root nodule microbial communities of legume samples collected from Mexico - Turtle bean Mexico white nodule | ecosystem: Host-associated > Plants > Roots > Nodule | place: Mexico: Nepantla...
AAAGGGTTTCTGTGCAGGTGGTAGAAATATGAAGTTTAACATGCCTGTGCATGACAATGGAGTCATCCACTTCATTTCAGATTGTGGCTCTTACATCACTAAAGGGAGCCCTTATTTTGAACCCTATATAATGTCCTACAATATCAAGAATGGCACCTCCACAATGCTCAAGTTGTCCAAAACTGCTAGAAAGAGCTCAACTGATCAGAAGTGTGACATGAGCATTTTCAACTGGGGTAAGGTGTCAATGGCAAGTTCCTCCATTTGCTTGGTAAGACTTAAAAGATTTACTTTCAAAGTTTGGGTTTTGAAAGATTATAAAACAAGTAGGTGGAGGAGAGTTATGAAGTTAAAAACAAAAGAAATGGGTTTGAAGGAAAAATACCCTACAATCACAGGCTTCACGGTTATGAATGGTGAACTTCTCATTTTTGCTACTGAAAAATATATCTACTGTTGTGGCTTGACCGGAGAAAACTACATGAAGATTGAGGAAATATGTGAAAACAAATGTAAATACTATGTTTCTCTTACTTCATACATGGATACTCTTCGTCCATGTGGACCTGGAGCTATATCTTTGCCATGTTAGAATTCTTATAAATGTTTGATTTGTAGAAGAAATAAATGTAACTCTTTTATGTTTTTTTTTATCATACTTTGTTATTATAATTTCTCTTTACCAAATAGTAATATTGTTATGATAAATTTCATACTAATTGTTTCAATTTAATCGATATTTTAAATTAAAATAAAATCTACATAATATTTTATTAGGATCTTAATTTTTTAAAAATCTATTGAATATTTTACTAAATTCATATTTTTGTTTATTTTCACTATTAAAATGAGAATATCTTGTTTGTGGCATGAATATTCAATTTAAAGTAATGAGAAAACATAGTGTTGAATAAAATTTAACTACCAATTGGAGTGAAATCAGTAGCAAAGAAAAGGCTAATCCACATGGAAGATATATTTTTTCTTAAGAAGTCCCACATTGTTCGCCTTATTTCTCAGGACGCAATTTATATATGTTGAGTTTAAAACCTGAAAATTTGACATGGTATCCAATAGTTCATTTTGGTATCTTGTCTGATAGTGGGGAGGTGTTTGTTAGAGTGGGGACATGTTTTTTGGTCAATAGTAACCATTGAAGAGGTAAAGTGACCATATTATTATAAACCAATTCTTTATGTTTTTCCCATTTCACTTATCACTTCAGTTGTTGGGTGATTCAGCAACTGCCATTATTACTCGTTTTGTATCTATTTGGCTATTGGACTGTTCCTAAATCATCACTTGCACCCATGGATTCACGCACGAACCACATCAAGCACAACAAAAACAAAATGGAAACATACATATACAAGGTTATGACTCGTTGAAATTTATAGTGATTAACTCTTTTTTGAAATATATAGGGTTAACCCTTTTTGGAAAATCAAAACAAAAAAACTAATTAAGACCAAATGCTTAAGCCCTAGAATTTTGTGGTGAAGGACTAAAATCCCAGTTCTTCAAACTTCACACAGGTTCAAACAGTAGCAAACCTAGTAGATTTTCCATAGCATCACCCGCCTAAGCTGTAGGAATTAAGTGAAGTTGATGATGAATTGGTACCTTGTCCTCCAATAGTCACTCCCTGACCCTTCAAAAATCAAAAGGAAGTTGTTAGTTTAGTATGTTTAGAATAATTGAATACTGTAATTTTAACTTCTAAACTTACACATTGGCAAAATGCTCTGTGGCACACTCTGGCGAAATAGTAATATTCTGGAGAATAACATGCGGCACATGTTGGATCATCCAATGTTCTCTTCCTCCATTGGGAACAATGCTTTGTTCAAATTCAGTTGGCATCTTCCAGACAGTGAGAACTTCAAGTTTCTCTAAGTGTTGAATGCCAGAGGGTACCCTCTTGAGTTTGGGGATTTCCTTTAAACGAAGTTTTTCCAAAGAATGCAATGCTCCTCTATCAAAACATATGGAAGTCAAGTTTTGCAAACATTTGAGCCGTAGTTCCTTTAGTGTCTGAAACCCTCCCTTTTGAAAATGCAAGGCTTCACCTTCATAAGCATGGGATTTGATAGAGAGGAACAACAAATTTGGCATATCCTTTATTGATTCCAATGGATCATTAGTTAAATGAGAGTACACCAAAGACAGTTTCACAAGATTTTGAAGTTGTGGAATCCAATTTGGTAACACTTTTAACGTTCCACATAGGTAAAGCTTCCTAAGTGCATTCAGAGATGACTTAAAGTGCAAATCAATAACTTCATCATCATCTTCTACATATATATGCAGTGTCTTCAAGAACTGCATCTCATTGACTGAGGAACATAGAGTATCACTGTGTTCTCCCTTAAAATTAGTAATCCTCATATCCCTTAATTGTTTTAGCTTTCCTAGCTCTCTAATCACCACTCCATCGTCATCAATTTCCAGAAACAGTATCTTTTGTAAGGATGCCATGCTTCCAATAGTATCCTTCACTGAAGTGGAAGATATTTCGTCAGCCATAAGATGACGTAGCTTTCTGAGATTGCAAATCTCCTCTGGCATGTCATACACTTCTGTTTCTCGTACATCCAAGGTCTCCAAGTTTTGGAGCTTACCAATGGATTTTGGAAGACTTTTTATCCATGAATTCCTGAAGCTCAGATATTTCAAGTGGATTAGATTCCCCAAAATTTCAGGAACATCATCTATCATAACTTCTTCAAAATCAAGTACCTTCAATGGCATGTATTTTGCAAGTATTCCACCAACGCAACTTTCAAAACATTCTACATACGAGAAAAATAGAATTGACCGAATGTGTGATCCTTCAACAATTAAATCATCACAATCGGTTTCTATTGTTAAGCGTCTAATGATTCCACCAGACATTGACATATTATTCTCACCCATATACTGACAAAACCCTGTATCCTTCATTTTTCCACTGATCATTTCATGTATTGAGTCATGAACACGACACCCTCTAGCTTTTCCATCTATGGAAAATGAAGATACTTGCACCAAACTTCTAGTAATCAACTCCTTTAAATGTTTTTGTGCAACTTCTTCCAAAGTTTTTCCTCTTTCCTGTTTGATAAACCCTTCAGCAATCCACTGCCGAATCAATTTACCAGATTTAACTTCATAGTCTTCTGGATACATTCCAAAATACAGTAAGCATAATCTGAGATTGTAGGGCAAGTCATTGTAACTTAAACTTAAAATTTTTGTTATACTACTTAACTCAGAGTTACTTTCCAACTTTAAACTTAGATTTTTACTAAATTTTGCCCATTTAGCTGCAGTTTGAACTTTTTGAGATAATAGACCACCGATGGCCACAATTGCTAGAGGTAAACCTTTACACTTTCTAACAATTTCAAGAGATATATCTTTAAGTTCTTCTGGACAACCTCCGTTAGAACCATAAAATGCCTTCTTACATAGCAATCTCAAAGATTCTTCTTCACTTAAAGGTTCTTCAAGCTTATGCACTTCAATAAAAGAAGATTTCTTACAAAAGTAAGCAACATTTTCGTACCTGGTTGTGATTAATATTCTGCTTTTATTCTTATCATCAATCATAGCAGATTCAATGTCATCCCAAAATTTTTTATTCCACACGTCGTCGAACAAGACAACATACCTCCTATTCTGCAAGTGCTTCCGAACTTCTTTTATCAACGACCTTCGATCCATTGCAGCAAAATTTTGAGGAAGAACCTCCTTTTTCTCACCGCAAAGCTCCTTCAACATATCCTGTAGCAAGATTTCTACTTTATAGGATTGAGACACTGTGATCAATGCATGACACTCAAAGTCGTTATGGACCTTGTCAAAAGCTTGCTTTGCTAGAGTGGTTTTTCCCACCCCTGGAATTCCTACAACAGAGACTACAGTGCGTTCTTCTCGTCCATTTGTCAACCAATTTTTCAATATATGCCTAGGGCCATCAAGGCCCACAACATCATCTTCCTTGACAGAGAGAGGATCCATTCGAAGTTGGTGCCAGGTGATATTTTGATTTCCTCTTGAACGGTTTGGTTTTCGTTCTAAAGGAAATTTGTTTTGAAAACCATCTCTTTCAGCATGAGCAAGTGATTTAACATCCTGAATCTTATACGCTATTTGAAGGCGAAGTATGAGAGTTTTGATGTACCCAACACCCTCACAGAGTAAAGCTGCACATCGAGGATCATCTTCAGGTTGCTTTTCCTCACAGATCACATATTCATCGATGACATCTTCCATGAGAAAAGTTGCTTCTCTCAGTTGCATCACCCTTCTTTTGATTCTCTCCCGCCTACTGGTATCTTCTTCATCTTCAGCCAGTTTATCTGCATCTTTGATGAAATCTTGAAAGGCATCAAGTTCATCAGTAAGGTCTGCAACTTCTTTTGGGAGATCTCTCAGCATTTTCATAGCTTCAAACAATTTTGGAAGCACATGCTGATTAGCGAAGGACACTGCAGTTTCTGCCATTTCAGTCTAGCTAGCTTTGTTTTCTTTTGATTTGTGGTGAGTGCAGAACTTTATGTAGTTCAAGATTATATATAGGCAGTAGTAAGAGGAGGACTTTGAGTTTCGCTTCTCAATTCTTTCATTTATTCAGCAAGTTGGATTCATAACTAATTTATTGGATTTGACTTCTCATGTTGTTGCTTAAAAGGATCATGCCCATCATCAAAAATACTTTTTGGATTGTTTACACATTATTAAATATCATCCATTGGTCCAAAAACACATGCATGCTAGTTTGACTTTCTGCAGATATGTGGGAGCATGCCATGCCAGCATTGAATTTGCATTTTGTTAATGTTAATTAGTTGTCACCTATAATTTTTAAGCTTGCTGCACCTATAAGAAAGTTAAATTTCATCTCATCTCACAAAAAGTCATAGCATCTGATAAAGAAAACAGATTGTGGTTAAGTTTTGATCTGTTTATATTCAGTTTCAGATAATGTGTCATGAAAGTATGAAAACAAATTATGAGGTGAATATAGTGATTCATATTACTTTTTGTCTTTAATTAAACAATAATGTTAATTATATTGTTTATGGAGAACGAGCTAGATGCTTGTCTTGTCAGTATTATTTTTGGCAACAAAAGTCGTAACCCTGCTTGGGAATTTAATGGCATGCCATTTATGAAATACTAGCGTTTGAATGTTGCATTGGCTATGTAGTTTTAGCTTAAAACTTCAGTTAAAAACTTTATTTCTTACCAATGTGCATCTGAACTTTGCATCTGCAATGTTTAAGGGAATAGAAAAGAAACTGAATAATTTGTTAACCAGGTACTGAATTTCAAGAATTGAACTCTAAAACTTCACTTGGACTTTTCTTGCATGTAATTCATCTTCATCTTGTATCTTTATATTAGACATTGTGTTTGAAATCATTCTCCTGTGAAATAGTCATGTCAATCTTTCTTTCTATTTCTAGTTTATTCTCTTGATTACTTTTGGATGAGTTTTGAGAAGAAGAAAAGAAATTGAGACGAGTTGAAGATATAAAATCAACAGTCACTTAATCTTGTTCCATCTCATGATTCTCATTGCTATTTATTTATTAGAGCTCTTTCTGTTTGATTTATAGATTATAATTTTGTGTTTTTGTTACTGTTGAAAATGTTATCTGAAAAACAACTTTCTGGTCATTCAAAGTGAGAAAAAAAAGAAACCAATTTAAAATTGAATCTCAAAAGGTTGTCCTTAGAATTTCTATTCAGAAGGATGAAAATCTAGAAAATTTATGCTCTAAAGCTGAAATTCTAGAGAATGAAGAACAAGAACGAGATATATACGAAGAGTAGGATATTTTACTTAAAAATAATGAGATTCAAGATTATTTTCATAATGAAACTGATAATAATTCTTATGTTAAAAGCTGTAAAATTAAGCGTTGAAAGTTTAATTATTAACTCTGGACACAAACATGTTGGGAAGTCTTATAAATGTTGTAATTGCAATTAAAACAGACTAGAGATATAAGAGAAGCTTCACTTCAATTAGTTGAACAAGATAATGATTCAGGTTTAAGAGCGAAATTAAATCTTTAGCATGTATGGAATTGGAACTTAGTAGGAATGATTATTTGGTATGAACTATTGACTATTATAAATGGAATTAATAAAAGTTCGCAAACAAAATATATATGTGTTGATGTGGCTATAAAACTTGTAAAAGGTTTAATTAAGTACTTAGAGAAATATTGAGAATATGGTTTTGTAAATGCTATTGTTACTGAGAAAACATACAAATAAAATGGATATTAAATTGGAAATTAAAAATTTACTGGATACTTATGGCAAAACCAATCATATATTAATAAATTGAAACCCCTATTGATTTTTCTGAAAACATTCTATTGTTTCTCTAATGCATGTATAACTTAAATTACTATTACATCTCTTGGAAGATGTTTTTTCGAAATAAAAACTGCTAAAATCTTATTTGCAATCTGTTATCTCACAAAATAGATTAAATTGCTTAACTCTAATTTATATTGAAAACAATTTCTTAAAATATCTTGGTTATGAAAGAATTATTGATGATTTTCCAATATAAAAAATACAGATAGAGGGATAGAATCATAGGCTAGTGTCAAATAGTTTGAGAGAATTGCAATCTTAGAAAAAAAACACACTGATTGACTAAAAGAGGATGAATGAGATCCAATGGTGTTTTATTTATAGAGAAATTATTAATAACTAACCATCAAGAAACTACCCGATCAACTTACCTACCCCACTAACTATTCTGATACATGCATAACCCATAATCCAAGAAAGCTTCTGTTCACAGTGTTATACTTTCCTTTTCATACTTTATCCAACTCACAAATGTGTTATGGGTGAATCATAGGATACCTTTCATGTACAATCAGAACTTGCTAGTGCACATGTCAAATGTCAACAAAAACCTGGTAATATTGCAATAGTTCAGGAAGAAAAGGAAAGTAAAAAATCTCACGAGGAGGGTGATTCATACGTGCTACAAAATTTAGTTACACTCTTACTTTTGTCAATAGAAGAAATGCCATAGAATTCTTCTAGGTACGCCAAAGCTTCTGAGTTGCTGTTACAAACCTTCCACAATGATGCAACCTCTCCTTTAGAGACAGTTCCCCAACCCTCACAGTCATTTAAGAAATCAAGCAGCTTTGAATAAAATGAATCATAGTTCATCAAGAGCAAGGGAACAGGAAACTTTGATCCAATCCGTTCCAGCTGAATCAATGCCATCATCTCAAACACCTCATCTAAAGTACCAATCCCACCAGGAAGGGCAACCACGGCAGTCTTATCAAATGAGTTGTTCCTCACTACAGCATCCACCAGCCCATGCTTCCTTGCAGAGAAAAACCTGAGCAAAAACGTTAAAACAATTCATGCAGCCAATTACATATATGTCAATAGAACATGTTATTGATCAACAGTTGAAGATTACCTGCAGGTGAGGTAATTTTCTGATGGTAAGTATGGATGAAAGTTAGATGCTGTCCATTCACCAGCTTCTTTTCCTATCTTGAATCCACCGACTGGTTTTCCTGCTAGCATGGCACCTTGAGTAACAGCGTCCATTAGCCCTGGTCCAGCCCCTGACCAAGAAGTGCAGTCCAAAAGATTTGCTATCTGCGCAGCAGGATATATGAAAAAAATAATCACAACTTGTAACACCCTTTGCCACTATCACTGCTGTTAATGCCAGAATCCATGTGAATAGATAACAACTGAATGAGATCTTATACAATACCCACAAACATCTAAGCTGAAAAAAGAGGCAGGAAGCTATTGTAAGAATTTACTTGCCTCTTTAGCCAGCTCTTGTGTCTGCACATAATGTGAATGACTGGGTCCCATCCTTGAAGAACCCAGATACACAGCTCCTCTCCCTAATCTGTTTATGAGTTCATAACATTTTTTAATCTCTTCTCTAACCTGTAATATTAAGAAAACAGAAAAGGAGTGAGGAATCAGTTTCCTGGATTATCACTGGAATTACGAAAAAATCTTTATATGAAGTTAAACAAGAGGGAATGAATTAACAGCATAGCAAAACTCGGTGTAAAGTGTTTTTCCAGTGAACTCAAATATGTAACAATTACGATTGGTCCCTGCCATTAAACACTATTATTTCTGTAGTGCTTCATAGAGCTGCATCAAACACCAAGAGTTTGCACTAGTTATAGGCACCAGAGATTGAGATATTAAGTCCAAATATACTTAGAGTGACACCTGCTTGATTAAGCCAAAAATATATTGCCCCAAGTCAAGACCAGATAGAATTTACCGTAGGTCATGCAACACTTTGCATCATATATTGCATCTTACATTTCTTAAGCTCTCTCCTTTAAATGAGGCATATCCATGATATTCATTATATAATCAATAGCACCATCCACCAAGTGCAAGAAAAAATATAAAAATTGAAAACGAATTTAAGAACCAATACTCTCTGAGGCAGCAAAATAGTAAGGCGGTTAGTAGACATGTCAGAAGCCAACAACTACTTCAGCCCTACTAAAATATGAATTTCATGACTAGAAAACACAAAACCTTCTAGATACAGATCATGTTATAAGTTACTTTTCCAGATAGGAATGTAAAATTCAATTAGAACTTAGTTTTTCATAGATTAAAATATTCCTATCAGCAAATTGAAAACTCGACAGAATAAATATTCCTATCTTCCCATCATTGTAGCGCAGGCAATTCTTCTATCAATTATCAACAACACATTCCCAAAAACAGATTCAATTGAACACATCTTACCACTGGTTACACCCTCTGAACTAAAACATCACACAGCCATCAGTTGTCACCCCCACTGCTTACATGGATTTAACCCCTACTCTTCCAAGCAACCCAACTAAACAGAAACTTTCATATCACAAAAGGGTTTCAACTTTCACCAATTCCCATCAAATTTATGCAGCAAGAAATAAACAAATAAGCAAAAGGCACTAACTTTGACAAGATGGTAAATGCTACCTCATCTGGGCTCTTCCTCTCATCCAAGTCACTGAACTCTTGCTTGCTTAGAGAAATCTTTCTTTGAAGGGCCTTGGGCTTTGAGAACTTGAAACCAATTATATTGCTCTCTTGTCTTTTGTACAAAAAGTGGCACTTGATTCTTGCTTCGTGAGTGTTTCTCAGTGCAATATGAGTACCCAACGAAGCTGCCACTGAGAAACCCATCCCTCAGATTCCTAAAGGCTTCAACTTTTGAAGCCTTGTAAGCACCCAAAATTCAAGGTCTGAGTTTTCTAGGAACATAAACAATATAAGGTCATTGCAGAAAAAGGAATCAGGAATCAGGAATGAACAAGGTGCTCTTCTTCTCACCCTCTTACATCTACAATGCTGTATAAAATTATCACATTACCCTCACCCATTCTCATGAGTGTTTTAAAAAATATTTAATTATGCTTTCAGTGTAAATCTGATTTTGTTTTCTCAAAATAAAAATTATTTTAATTCCTCAAATTCCACAAAAGAAAATTAATTTACAAACGTTAAATTTGAGAAAAATAAAAATAATTTAAAAAATTCATTTAAATATATCAAAGTGTTAATAACTTCTTCATGAAGATTGTTCCAAATAATCTTAATAAGTTGAATGGATTTGCATTCGTGAATAAATAAATTTAATAACTTTAACTAAGAAAAACTTTTATCAACATCCACCCAGCAATATTGATTTATATTAATTGAAAATAATTTTGTTCCTGTCAATAAAAAAAACTCTGTCAATATAAAACAAAAAAATCTCTATTAAATTAACTGAACTAACACTCTAATTGACACGTTGATATAAAGACAATTTTCATTAATATCAATTAAAAAAGGGTTTACTGAAAAATAAAGTAATTATTTATAACTTCATAAATAAATGAAAGTATAATTTGTAGTGTGTTTTTTGTTTTCATTACTTCAACTTTTTGTATGATAAAATATTATTTGTTAATTATAATTCAATTTTTCTATATAATGAGTAGCTTGTTAATAATTTGAAGATTATTGGATAATGAAATGTTATTTTTTTTTTACCATTTACTTGTTAAAGTGGTAATAATACTATTTTTTGATGTTTTTTTCTCATCAAAGAGAGCTTCCCCAAGGAGACTATTTATCCCCATATTTATACTACTAATGCATGGAGAAGTGATTCAATCAAGGTTCAAAGTGGTGTTTGGCAACTTGTAAAGGTTTCTAGGAATGGTTCCACTATTATTTATTTATTTATTTATAACTATTTTCTAATTATTATTAAAAATATTCTTTGCATTCAGATAAGATTATTTAAATAATCTCTTCTTAAAATTTGTTTAGTTTTGGAATTGAAAGCTTTTCTTGATAGGTTCTACAAATACTTTTGCATAATATGGCCAACCTTTTCAAAATGTATGGGCAGTATTCAATAAAATCGAGTGGTGCAGAAAGAAGATAAAACCCATTACAGAGTAGGCTTTAATTTACACTAGGTTGGCCATTTACTTCCTCCACTATCATAATTACTAATTGCACCTCAATACTAACAGCAAAAATCTAAAATACCACAGACACCATCATTCTTTACTGCACTCAATGAGAGGAAGACAGAGAGAGAGAATAACACATTGGGTTTGGTGAAAACTAGAAAGTTTTTTTTATGTGCTCTAAAAAATTTGTTTCAAAAAATAATTTGATCTAGAAACTTTTTTTATATGTTTAAAAAATACGGTGGTGCAATTAGTAATTCTTTGTATGCATGTTGTAAACGCTCAATGTGGCCCAATGGGTTCTTAACCTAACATCCTTCAACTTTTCTTCTTCTTCTTCTTCTTCTTCTTCTTCTTCGCTGAACGGGCGAAGTTACTAGCCAGAGCTCGCAGCAGTACCACCGTTCTACTCTGCCAAAATGGGTACGTTTTATTTTTTTCTTTCTCTCTCTCTCTTGTAACTTAATGTGTTGATTCATGTGAGTTCGCGTAGGTATCTCTCGTGATTCCATGCACAAGAGGCGCGCTACTGGTGGCAAGAAGAAAGCTTGGAGGAAGAAGAGAAAGTAAGTTCTTCTAACTCTAACTAATTATATTTCAACATTAGTTGAATAAATTTTTTTTATAATCAATGTTATGTGTTTTGACATTTATTTGGATCTAATCAGAATTAGAGTGAAACAGTCAGTAATTCAAGGTTTATCAGAGTGAAACCCTAATTTTAACAAAGAAGTTTATCGATGTCATGTTTTTTTTAGTGATGATTTTGTGTTTAATGGGGTGTGTTTGATTGCAGGTATGAGCTTGGGAGGCAGCCAGCAAACACAAAGCTGTCAAGCAACAAGACAATTAGGAGGATTAGGGTTCGTGGTGGGAATGTAAAGTGGCGTGCTTTGAGGCTTGATACTGGGAACTATTCTTGGGGGAGTGAGGCTGTGACTCGCAAAACAAGGATTCTTGATGTGGTGTACAATGCATCCAACAATGAGCTTGTTCGGACTCAGACATTGGTCAAGAGCGCCATTGTTCAAGTCGACGCTGCGCCCTTCAAGCAGTGGTATCTTCAGCATTATGGCGTTGACATTGGTCGCAAGAAGAAGATTGTAGCTTCTGCCAAGAAGGAAGGAGAGGTACATGTTAGTTTAATTTCTTGCTAATACGTGTTTACATATAGTTTCACTTTTAGTTATTTTCCTAGCTGAATTGTGGTATGATATTTAGTGTCCTTAGCCCTGTGTCAATGTTGGTTGTTGGAACTTGGAAGCTTGCATCTTTTTCTTTATTGTCTCATCCAGTAATTCTTGTTATTTTTTAAGAATTTAATTTTTATGCATTGTCCCTTTGGAACTTTTTTACATAGATATTCAATGAGATTTGATAATTTTATCACATATTCTCTCTATTTCATTAATATAAGATGTCGTAACCCTTTGAAATGGTAAATTTTTGTTGGATACCTATGTAAAGACCTTTCACTGATAATATATATAATTAAACTTATTTTATAATTATTGTTTGAACTATCCAAGGTTATGAAGTATCAATGTAGAACAAAAAGGATCTAAAACAAGTTCTGGAACTGTGTTGCTATTGCTACATGAAATAGTTTATTTTTTAAACTTGGGAACAGGTTATCATTTTTTACAAACTGCAATTTTGTTTTTCTTTAAATAAATGTTGTATATTTTGCTTGCTTATTGTTTATTTGCTTCATTCACTCATTCAGTATATTTGTTTGGACAGGATGGTGAAGCTGCAACCGAGGAGGTGAAGAAGAGTAACCATGTCCTAAGAAAATTGGAAAAGCGAAAACAGAGCCGGGTGCTTGATTCTCACATTGAAGAACAATTTGGAGGTGGTCGCCTTTTGGCTTGTATCTCATCCCGACCTGGCCAATGTGGCCGTTCTGATGGGTATGTTACTTTGTACTCAATTAGATAACGGAGATGTAAATAGTGTTTGTTTTCCTGCTTCCCAGTGAGAGTATTTTTTAAAATTGCTTTTCATAGCTAGAACAATCATCCCATTTGTGACTTGCAAGAGCATATATATGATGACCTAGCATTTAAAATATGTTGATAGTGGCGGAAAATAAGGGATTTAGTCTGTCAAGTGTTAACAAGTTGATCTCATGTTGTGTTGAGGAGATCTTGAAATGGTTTGGTTACCTCTGCTAAAATGAAATTGCAAGACATTGATGTAAATCAGTAGCATACCTTATTAGCAATTTTATCATGTAATCTGAAGCAGCATGTCTGGTATGCTAGCGTCAAAAATATATTAAGTTATATCAGATGCTTGAAAGTTTTGCCAAGTGAACAATATTCTTTCATTTTTAATTTAATGGTTCTGGCTGTTGGTGCTTAATGTCTTCTAAATTATTGGCAGATATATATTAGAGGGCAAAGAGCTGGAATTTTACATGAAGAAGCTTCAGAAGAAGAAGGGCAAGGGTGCTGCTTAAGATATTGTCTATCTTCCTAACTCTTTTTATCAGATTTTCTTGATGGTCTTAACTATCCAGTCAGATTATACGTTCTGCTAGGAAGTCGACTTTCTTGAGGAGGGAACGGTTTATGGTGTAAACATGGCCAATAACTTCTATTTCTTTATTTAGAGTGAGTTTAAATCGATTATCTCCACCGTTACAGATTTATAGTACATGACTCTCTCACCTTGTATTTTCCTGAACATGATGTGCTGGTTTTTCAAATAGTGTGGTATAAGCAAATCCGTTACCAATTAGTAGTATTTTTTAAACAATTTGGAAACCCAGTTATGTTCTTGTTCATGTTATAGCTTGTTAAAGAACAAATATAAAAAAACTCTAGCATAAACTAAAGTATCAAAAGGACCAAAAAACACTCTCGCTTTACTTCTAAAACAAATTTGGAAAAACTAATAAATTGGATCTTTAATCAGAAATTTTAATAAAGATACAAGTGACGTGTATTTATACAGAATGGCATACAACTCGAAATAGTTTGAATTGCATAAAAAATATTGTAGTCATTTTGATCGAATAACAATATGTAAACCAACTTCAATATTCTTAACAAATAAAATACTAATACAGCCAACATAGCTAATCAATATCATGTAACATTCCAAATATTTGTGACTAAAATTTATTAGCTTTAGAAAATTGTTTCATAGTAGTGCATTAACGAATAATAAGAGATCGCCACGTTCATGTATAAGGACTAATTTATTAAATTTTGAGAGATTATTAGTGACAAGTGTTTAGAAGACTGGGAAGTATTTCCGAAAGCAGTTTGGTCAAATTCTATTTTCATTATAGTTTGTGAAACCAACTTCGGACTACACTCAATAATAACAAATTCCAAAACTAAAACCTCATGGTTTTACATTTCCATTCTTCAGCCTATTTTTCATATGCTGGAACAACACAAGAGTCCTTACCAAAGACTTTGATGATGATATATACAAGAACCATAAGTTGATATGATCATTTGTATGAACAAGGGAAGTTGAAGCCTTGCAAATAGGGCAACTGGAACACATGCCAGAAGAGCAATTGGGATTGACACCCATTTCAGTCTCTCCCTTAGCAACAAATCCAGACCTGCACCAAATGCTATCATTGTAGTTACAATGGAAAAGAACAAAGAAGCCAGACCCAATATTATTCTCTCAGGTAATCTCTTGAGAAAATCTTCTTCTGCATAATGTGCAGTTAGAATTGATAAAAACATCAAAAGGGAAACCATGGAGGAAAACAAAGCTAATGTATCTGACACAATGAACACCATGAATGTGCTATCTGACAAGAATAATGGAAATCCTTTCTCTTGGTTGTTTCCACCAGGTACTGTTATGGAAGCAGCAAAGACAACTGTAGCAATAAGAGTTGCCACCAACATACAAGAGTTTGATGTATCTTTCATCCAAGTCTTTGCTTCTTCAAGCAAGGGCTTATGCTCTTCCCTGAACAATTGCCAAGGTGTTTTACCATCTTTGTTTTTAACTTCTTTATGAAGAGGGTGATCCCATTTCTCTACTTCCTGTTGGACATTATAAAGTGTTATCAATATTTTAGCATAATTGATCTTCAAAAATTTCTAATAAGGGAGTTATGAGATAAAACAAACCTTAAACCACTGCAACTCTTTTTGCATTTGAAAGGCTGCACCAGAAATTGATGCCTGTTGAGGAGAAGCAAACCTTGCTGCTAGATGTGATGTGGAGTTTTGTGATTCATCTAATGCCAGGACTAAAAACTTGCAAACTATAGGCATCTTGCATAGAAGACTAAAAACCTTCTCTTGCCTATACTTGATGGCAGTTTGAGCTACATATCCTTCATTTGGCATGTGAGTCCAAACCAAATCAGGAAAAAACTGGAAACAGATCCTTAAAATTTCAACTATGCCTGATGATGAGGCATTGAAAACAATGTCTGCATTCACAAAAGACTGCCAGAATTCAGCATCATTCAAATTTGAAACCTGTGTGCAAACGAGTTCCACCAATCTCGCAGCAGATACGTGTCTCAACTTAGCCTCTCTGACTAACTTTATACCAGGAACTGCACATGAAGTTTTTATTTGTTTTAATTAAAGTATAAAAATTAAAAGGAGAATACAATAGTTTAAGGATATATGGAAACGCTCTTCAGGACAAGTACAACATACCAATATTCTGAATGCCATTCCACATTGTACTTCCAAAATAAGATTGGTGATGATGGCTTGAATTCCCCAAAGAATTTTTCAAATTTCCTCTCAAATGACTTGGTGGTAAAAAATCAAGTTCATCTGGCACACCTAATATAGTTGAAGAGGAAAGTTTAATGTCATTTAGGCAGAAGTGTATTGCAATGAAGCTTGGTAAGAAAAGAGAATAATATCAAAATAGGGTCCTTACAGTGATAAATGCATCTTTTCCAAAACCCAAGCTTATTTCCACTTTGAAAGTCCGAGGGCAATTTTGACAAAACATTAAGTATAATGCTTCCCTTTGAGTCTGATAGAGTAGCCAAATTTGGGTAGCGCTGGAGAAGATATATAGTGACATCTGTAAATGGGAGACCCAAAATAATAGCTATAAATATAAACAACAAGGATAATAGTATGTTTTATATGCTTGGTTATTAAAGTAGCATAATTGATAATTATTCTAAAGCATGAAGTAGAGTGTGTATGGATGTTTTAATAATTTGGTAATCTCTGGCTTTTTATGGTGCATTACATATATAAAAATATTGTGCTGAAAGCCTGAAACTACTAATAGGCAAATTTAAGAGTAGAAGAATGGCACTATACTTCATTAGTTCAAGTAAATTCTACATGTCTTGAAAATTTCAAGAAAATTTAAGGATCTCTCGAGTCTAGGAAAATGTTTTGTTTTCACAAATAATTATAAAAATGACACTTCATTTCTTTTGTTTCCTGATATCAAAATTTTGTAAAAGGAATGGTGAAAATAGAAGTCTGTTGATATTACCATTTTGTCACAACTTTATTTTAATGTCGTTTTCACAATTTTCCTTACAAAATTTAAAAAATAGAGAACAAAATGAAAATTGACATTTCCATGATGACAGATTCTCAGTCAAAGCAACTTCAGAAGCGCTAGATTTGCTTAGGTATGGTGTTCAGGTTGATAAAGACAGAGTAAAAATATGGTGACTTAAAATTCCACCCAAAGAAAAATGTTTTCTCTAGAAAGTACTCAACAATAGATTGGCTACAGCAGAAAATTTATCCAAAGTGGAGTGTCCCTTCTTTGGACCAAGAAGCTTTAGTTCACATTTTGTTTGCATGTGAGAAAAGTCTTAAGGTATGGAGTCAATGCTTGTGGTGGGTTGGTACAACGTGACCGATGCCACAAAATGCTTTTAAACACTTTGTGTAATTTTTGGTTATAGGAAACTCAAAGGAAGGAAAAGAGATTCGAAACGAATGTGTGTTCTCTGATGAAAGTTTTCATCATATCCCAATCATGAAGGACACTACTTTCTTTAGATGGATGTGGGTGAGAGGGTATACGGCATCTTGCTCATATTCATATGCCCAGTGACAAGCTCCAGTTACAGATGGTGGACATAATAGAACATTGATGCAGTTGAAAGTTGAAGGGGTGGAAGCAGAAATCAAAGTCCACGTCATTTACTTTGTGTGATAATTTAGGTATGTAAAACAGAAAAAAAGGAACATGAGGGAGAATTAATTCTGATTTTCCCAACATTTAGGTACCTACTACTGTATATTATCTCTCTCTGCTGAGAAAAAAAAAATTGTTTACCATGAAATCCTGCAGCTGTAAGCAAAGCAATAAGTTGACCAGCAGAAGGACCAGTGAAAGGACTGCCAGGTCTCTCGTCTGTAGTATTCAAAACAAAGTACCACACCATTTCTTTGCATCTAGCAGAGGTAATACTGTAGATAAGTGGTGTGAATCCTTTAAAGTCAGTGAGTTGTGTCAGAGAGGGATTTTTAGCCACCAATGCCTCGGCAGCACTTCTGCTTTCCCCCATTGCAACATAGTGCAGGCAAGTACAACCCATCAAGTCCAGCTCTTCAAGTACTTGTGCAGGAACATGTTGCACCAACTTCTCAACAATTGGCCACTGCCCTCCTACAGCTGCTACATGCAGCGCAGTCCTGCCAAGTATGGTGATCTTAGCAGTCCATGCACTTGGATCATTGTCAAGAAAAGCCTTTGTAGATTGCCAATCTCCTTTTAGTATTGCTATGTGCAACGGGTGGTAGTAACTGTGATTAAATCCCTTAGCTTTGGACCATAAATGCAACAACATCAGTTCCTATGGAAGCATGAAAACACCAAAAATGCTAACAATATACTCTCTGAATGCTCTCTTTCTAATATAGTCTTTCCTATTGATTGAAATTTGTCGGAAATCACAAAGTTGTCTAGCTCTCACTCCTTAGTCATTGAACTCATAATTTTGTAGTTTTTAATAAATTTTAACCAATCAAATAGATGTATATGTTTTAGGCATGTATTGCTAAATATAATGGCTAAAAGGCCACAAATTTTTTTTTTAAAAAACAGCACTTAATGAGCATGTTTTTATGTCTGTTCTCACTGTGAATGTATAAACTATGAATATTATCGTCTGAAAAGTATGCTTATGAAGAACATCTGGGTACATCATAGTTCACAAGTAGAAGAGTTGAGCTTTTCAACAAAGGGAGACTAGACATCAAATTGAAAAAAAAGGGAGGATTATATTTTTCTCTCTAAACTTCAGTTTTTTGCATTTATTTGATCTAAAGTAGTATTTTTCATTTTGGTTCAAAGTAGATTTTAGTCATTCCAATTTTCATAAATTTTGGTTTTGATTCTCATCATATCTCTTTCGGCCTGACTTTTGGTCCCTTTAATCTTCTCATAAAAAGAAAATGTTTCCTATCTATAATGCTAAAGTTCAATTCATCAACATATTGATTGTGAAACTATAGGAGCACACACTGAAGAAATTTTTTTTACTGGTATCAAAATCTAGATACATGAAAAGTGTAAAACATATGTATATAGCAAATCACATACCGAACTCACTAGCAGCAGCCTTAACATCTTCGAAAGACATGAGTGGACTTCAATGCCTTTTGAACTGCAAAACTTTGTAGTGGTTTGGCAAGCTGAAACCTGATTCAAGGGTTTACTACTAGATGCTGCAGAAGGGTAATGGAACCATACACAAGCAGGTTCTTTCTGCCCTTTCAGATATATGAGTTGGAGATGCTTCCCCTGAAGACAACGCAAAGTTAGAATCACTTTCTAACTCAGCTACAACTGCAACAGTTTGCAAATCCTATTCTTTACATTTAGAATGAAAGGGCACAAGGAACACTTCAAGTAGAGGTTCTGTCATTTCACACAATGAATTCTTGTTTTTACATTTCTTTATGTTTGCATTATTCACTGTGCAGTATTAAAATATTTGTTTGTGTAAGCTTTTTTAAAATCATGAAAAAGTAGAGTACTGGTTGATGATTCTCACTTCCACCACCTCAAATTTTCTGTGATATGTACTTTGGACAAGATGCTTTGCCAATAAAGGAGTAAAAGTTACACATGTCTTCTTAATATCGTTTTAGGATGTTTGCCAAATATGTGAATTTTGAAATTTTTTAGTATGCTGTTTTTGTATTTTTATAACTCATCTCCAATTTTATTTACCAAATATACTAATTACTTTTAAGGTGAGAAATCATATCTTACCTAAAAAATTTAAATTTTTATACATGAGAAATCTTTATTCACTAACTGATTTCTTTTAAATTTGTTTTTATTTACCTATACATCTCTTTGAAAATTTAATTAGAAATGTTAAAATATTTGTATTTATTGAAAATAAGTTAAATATTTAAATTAATTAAAAATATTAAATATATACATTAAAATTTTAATTAAAACCAACATAAATTAAAAAAAATCAAAAAAAATAAAATATAAATAAATAAAATTTTAAAAAAATTGGATAAATAAATAAAATAGGAGATGCATTATTTAGATAAATAATTAAAAAACAATATATTAAAAAAAGCCTTAAGCTTTGGTTTTGGTTCTTTAAAATGAGTATTTATTCAAAGTATAGAATAAATATTTATATAATTAAATTTACGATAAGTACATATTTTTTTAATGTATAAATTATATTTTAAGTATAATTCATAATAAGTCAATATCTTTAAATATATAAATTATACTTTGAATTTATAATGAATAATTTAAATTGTGCTACAAGATTTGCTTTTGTTCCTTTTCTACATAAGCTGCAAAATTGGCTTTTACTATTTGAAGACACTGGAAAAAGCCCTTGTTTTAAAATTAATTTACTAGCCTAATTTCACTTTAATAGCATATATAGACTTTATGTTTTTCTTAGATGATAGACAGGAAGCCTTCACAGAGAAGATACCAGTTAAATCCTTCATGGAGAAGATGACCAAAAGATAAAAAGTAGTGGATCTCATACATCGGAGAAGCCATTTTGAACCAGTTTATGATATGTTTGCACTAAAGGATTTGAAGAAAAACAAAACAAAACAAATATTTATAAACATTGCAGAAACTCGTCAATTTAAAAGACACTCTGCATTATCTTGATCCCCTTTAAATATCTGCTCAGAATTTGACAAGAATCACAGAAAAATTAACAATCTTGATAGCAGAAATTAGAAACTTCATACCAAAGTGCAACTATAAACAAAATAGAAACTCAATCTGCTATAAATATTGAAGATGTGCCTGCTGATTGCATTAGCAACAATATTTATTCTTCATTGATTTGGGAATCACATAAAGGACCAAAGGAGCAAGTATGAAAACCAAAGCTTTCAGAACCTAACTTCTGCTATTTTTTAAACCCAAGGTTACTAATTGTCTCTTTGACCAACTCTTGGCGAGCCTGAGCATACTGGTCTCTCGTAGAGGATACCTGTGTTCTCTCATCATGAGAATCTTTGCGAGCCAATTTCTCATACGGGGAAGTATAACCATACTTTTTTTTCAACGTGTTCATGACTAATTCACTGCGAGCTTTGGTTCGAGCTTGTTGGGGTGCAACATTGGTATAAGAGAAGTGCACCCCAACAGCAAAAATGGCAGCACCAGAGAGGAAGCATGCTATGGTCATGGCCAGTTTCTTGGGTGTTGAGGGAAAACACAGCACCATTTTCTCAACCACCTATCACATGTCATCAGCTATTTAAGTCAACAAACATCAATATCTCACAATAAACTTTAAGGATCCAACTCTTAGAGCTACTCATGAATTAACCATTTCAGAGTTTATATCCATGTGAAGCCACAAACAAAACAATTTGTATCACCACATCTTTGATAACAAAAAATGCACCTTTCATTACTGCATAATAGTTAACACAGAATCAAAGATTGTAACTGGCACAGTATAGGTGCAAATTCACTATCCTTGTATAATATACTACTTTTATTTTTTGAGTTTTAAGAATTGCAGAAAGAAAAATATTGGTCGCAATTTAACAAAATGAAAATAGACACAACCAGGCATTTTATCAAACATGCGGAGTGCATCAAACAAAGAATTAGAGCAGAAGCAACGTGATTTTACCGAATCATAAGCGAATTGGAAATTGGCTTCACGACTTTAAAATCAGATTTTCAGGTTTATCAATTGAAACATAAATTTGATTTTGGGCATTGTGACGTTGGAAAAATATGAAGAATTTAAAGATGCAATTGGAAAACTGATTAATTGGGTACCAGCGTAAATGCTGCTGAATAAAGTTTCGGGTTGTGGTTGTTGCTAATATATAAGCACTTCTATCACTGAAAAACTCTGAAAGTGACCATTTTTTTTCTCTCTTATTTGATAATAAAACCATATAGACACTATAGTGCTTCAAGCTTCACTTTTATTTAAAAAATTCAAATGATGAAGTAAATTACAGTGTATTAAATATTAAATGCCAGTTTTTTTTTTAAAGTTTAATCCGTACTTATTTAAAGTATGATTTAGTCTCTTAATTTATTTAAAAGTTTATTTCATATTAAAACTTTAAGGAAATATAAAGTGTATGGTTGTATTCTATCTAAATACGTTGATTGGTTGATCTACTAATGTTAAAAAACATTATGGTAAAGCAAATACAACTATGAATATTCAAATCAATGTTAGTCATAGTATAATAGAACAGTGTAAACATGTAGATCAAGGTTTATATGCAAATATATTTTTTATATAAGATCAATTCATTTAACATTAAAAATGTTGTGACTAGGAAATAAAATAATTTAATACTCTCAGATTTTGAAAAACAGACAAAAGAGAAGTTCATTTTGTCTACAATTAGAAAATTCACTCTTTCTAAGATTTTTTTTAATAGAAACTAATTTTAAAAACTAAAATAATTAATTATTATTTAATTAAATTAGAGACTATTTTATAAAATAAAGAACTATTAGTATTTATTAGTATTTAAAATAGTTTTTATTATTAATTAAAATTTATAAAATATTTTTTAAATACGATTAACAATCAATTTTTTTTTACTTAAAACTTTATATACTAAATTAGTTTATATTAAAATATTAATCATTAAAACTTAGATAGATAATTTAAATATAAATTTAAAAATTATTTTATAATTTTTTACTAATAATAAAAATCACATTAAATATGAATAATTTTTTAGTCTCTAAATTATTATTTAATTCAATTAATATAGTGATTAATTATTATTTTTTCGAAATTTGATTAATATTTAATTATTTTTTTTAGTGAATAATTATGAAAAATATATTTTTTTTATTAAAATCAAGTTTATAATTATTTTTATTTTATGATTATTCTGAAAAGTTGTAACACAAAATGAAAAGTATTACTATTTAAAAAATTATTATTTGATAAAAAAAAGTTAAAGAACTGGACCGTGATATAACTTTTTTAAAGATTAATATAACTTTCATGATAATCTTAAAATAATTTATGTAAAAGTTTATTTTACAATAAAGTATCTAAGTCGGACATAATTTTATACTTCAATAAAAACTTATAAGCTCTTTATCAAGTAAACACACTTCAAATTCACACACACACACACATATATATATATATATATATATATTACATTATCAAGAATAAAATAAAACAAATAAAAAATATTTGCATAAATAAATTTATTTTTTATTTAAATTACTTAAAATACAGGAGTTAATTACGTCCTTATAACATAGAATATTAATTACTTTTATTTAACGATAATTTATTATGATTAAATTTTTATTGCAACATACTATTTTTTTATTAAGTTTAATAAAAAAAACTAACATGTAAAAATATTATATTTGTTGTGCTCTCTTTGAATTGAGAGATTATGTACATACTTTGAATAGAGAAATTCTGGATTTACTAAATTATATTTTTATAAAAATTACCCATTTGTACTTCATTAAAGTTGTCAATTTTATTTTTTATCAAATAATAAATTTATTCCTATTTGGTAAAAGGTAATAGTCTATACAAAGAAAAAACAGTTATTCAAAAGTATATGCCCTTTAATATAACAGTATAAATAAAATAATAAATAATAGTTTATAAACTCATACATTAAATTAAGTCATATTTAAACAAATAAAATACTTGCATGCAGTCACATAAATAATAAAACAATAAAGTATATCAATTATTAAGTAATAAAAAAAAATCATAGTTCATAAAACAAACACACACGAAGCATTTATTATTTGAATAATCCAAAAGATCATGTAGTTAAGACAGTTTAACATAAATTCTCAGAATACTCTCATGACATGCATCAACAAAACCCTAATATAATAAGAAATCTAAAAAGGAAAATTGTCTTCCAAGAAATATTTGTCAGTAAAAAATTTAATGCAATTTGTATGGTAACCTCAAAATGAAGTAACATTATATCTGTATCAAAATTAATCAGAAAAAAAAAAAGAGGTAAGGGATAAACCTATTGTACAACAAAATCCTCTTCTGTATACAACTCGTGGGACAAGAAGCAGGTGAAGGAAACAAAATCCACTGCAAAATGCCATATTCTGCAAGTACTAAGTATCCACCATTCTATATAAACCAAAACAAATGAACCTTTTTCTCATGGAACTTGCAACCTTCAAGGGTAATGTAGAATTGTCAAGCCAAATTCATTTTAGAAGAGTTATGCTACTTCTGTTGCAACAAGATATGAACAACTTTGTATCACTTAGCAGCAACCAAACTGGATGCAATTAAAGCTGAAACATTGCAAGCCAAATATGAGATGTGAATCCTTGGAAACTAAAGATCACCTTCCATTTACTCTAAGCACAGATATCTTCAACACTTCCAACCCCCAAAACAGTCAACATCCAAGGCTTTTCATTATGTCAGTCAGCTCTTTGATCACAGTTCCAGGATCAGCATGTGATCCGGAAAGGTTGATAGCATGATACTCCAACCCTTTCCACCGTGCAATATATTCAAAATGAGGGCGTCTGAATTGGCTGCTAATGATCTCCAGAATCACAGTTTTAGACAATGCAGATACTATATGAGTAAGACCAGCACCATGAGCGCCAATGATGACTGATGCATCTTGAATGGCTCGAACCTGATCCTTCATTGACATGTGCGCAAACAATCCGTTGACAAGGTTAATTTTACACCCTTTATAACTAGATACCCAGCTCTTCAAGGACTCAAAGACTTCTTGCTCGTTACTTAGTCGCGATTCAACTTTACCACCGTGGCGTGGATGAGCTAAATAATCTTCTCGGCGAACAAAGAGGACATTGTGTGCCAAGAGTGGTTTTCCACTACGGCGTATGTTTAAGGGTAGCCCAAATGCTGCTCTGATCATTTCTCCAAACTCAGAAAGGCGTGCAGTTTTGTGGTCATCAGGGTTTTGCCACAGTTCTTGTGCAGGAACTCCATGACAATCTATATCTTCTGTTAGTCCTTTAAACAATGATGTCTCATATCCCAAAGGTGAGAGAATAGCATGACGAAAACAAACGGAACCACTGAAGTTTTTGGCATATCTGAGGCTTGAGAATAAGGCCTTCCATGTCTCTTCAAGAGGAGACTGAACGTTTAGGAGGAAACTTGTAAATCAACTTGCAAATTTAATTATCTTGCAAACTCAAAAAAATGGTGTCCAACAAAAAACTAAACTAGTCATATTGTTAAGGCTGGTTGAAACTTGAAAGTTTAGAAGATTATATTTTGGATTGGTAAACCATGTATGTACCAAAATCTAAACACTCTTTACTAATACAAAATACCAAAACAATTGAACATGCTTTGGAAATACAAAAAATAAAAGAAGATGCTAAAAATAATTTTAAAAAAAACTAGGTCAATGTAACATTAACATCGTCAATTTTAAGATTATAGTTGATATTTAATTAATCTAAAGCTTCCTACCAAAAAGTTCAAGAAATCCAAAGGCATAGTACCACTATTGATTCTTTTTATTTAGACATGGAAACCAGCTTGGTCCAATCAATTCCTTATATGGAAGGAAGCAAAAAGCGTCCACATTATTGAAGAACATCCCAAGTTATCAATATCAACAATTACTTGTTAATTTCAAATTGGGTTACAACAATTACCTACATAGTTAATAACGTCTTAATTTCTTGACATTTATTTGTATTTCAAAATCCTAGATTTAACCTCCAACTTTTTGGGTGCTTAGTCAACAGCATCAAAGATACTACATGTTGTTTGCTTTTTGTGCTTTCGTAGGATGAAAAGCAACACCATTAGAATGTTGAAAGTAAATGAAAACAAATTGAGAAAACTGATAGTGCATACCATACAGTGGCCATCAACAAAGATCAAATGTGGTAGATTGGGCAGACCAGTGACTCTAGAAGAAACATAAGCACTGTACCAGTCTGTAACAGTATGAAAAAGATTAGCATACTCAAAACGTGTCACAAGAAGTGTTGGTTCCTCAATCCACTGCAAGAACAAACATTGTCGTCAAACTCGAGGGAAAATAAAATTGTTCAAAGAAAGATAACAATAAGGCAACAGAAAACTGTCAAGGTTATTAATTGTGAAAAATTAAAAGCTCAAACAAATAGAGTAAGTATACAGGGAATGATAAGCTTCATCAATTGAATATCTCATGCACATTCACTACAGAAGGAAAGGAATACTTGTATCTCTAAGGTAATCAAAGCACCTAAACTTGATCAGAATAAAAGATCTTACACAACTATTGCACATTAAAACCCCCCATTTGATCAGAAAAAAGCAAAACAAAACACCCTTAGTTCACCCCTAAAAGTGGACTCAATTAAATGAGTCTTTCAGACTCAGACAAGATATAATAAATTAATAACCAATCACCATAACAAATTTCAATTCAGAATCACCAAACACAAGGAAATCCACAATTGTCCCCGCTCAATCCAAGCACCACTCACAACCCTACAACTAAGGTTTTAAAGATCAGTTCAAAATCGCAACACCAAGGTTTTATGAGGTGTCTGGGTCTACAATTATGGCCAAATCAGTTACATTTATCTGCAACTTTCACAATATAAAGGTTTTGGCAAAATCGGTTACATTTATCCACAATTTCTCACAAAATCAAGTAACAAAGCCACAACAAACTAAAACCTTGCCTACAACAACTCAACCACTAAACAACAAACACCCACATGAACAAAAGCACAGAAGACCCGAATTTTCCACTCCCCTCACCTCATCACATTCAAAATCCTTCCCTCCCACGATCTTAATCTTGCCGATCAAGTCCCTCATGGTGTGCCTCGTGATCTCTCCCCTCGGTACAAACCGATCCAAAAATTCACGGTCAGCCAGAAACTCCCGGTCAACGAATTCACCCCCATCAAGCTCAAAAGCACCGTCTTGAAACGCCGGCAACTCCTCCTCCTCCCTCCGCCCAATCACTGCCGTTAGACTCTCCCCTCCCACCGACATGGCGATCCTCTCCGGCACCATGCGCAATCTGCCCCCCTCGCACACGGAGCTTCGGATAGTATCGCTGTGCCAACACCGGAACCACCCGGCGCCGTTTCGGGGGCGGAGGAGGTCACGGCGGTACGTGAAGCCGTTCCCGAAGTAGGCCTCGCAGGAGCGGAGAGGCGCGGTGGTGGCGCTCTGCGGCCAGGGTAGGTAAGAGGGGAGAATAGGCCATGGCTTTGAAAAGTGCGTTTGGTTGGAAATGGGTGTGAGATAGTTGTTAACATTCAAAGGAGAAGAAGATGATGACGATGAAGAAGAGGGTTTTGGTGAGTTGTAGTGGGTGAAGTAGAGGAAGAGAGACAAAGAGTTGAGGATGAAGAGGAACACGAGTGTTTGAACAAGCAAAGTTGTTCTTCTGTTCATGGCTTCTTCTTCTTCTTCTTCTTCTTCTTCTCTCTATTATCTCTCTTCTTTCTCTCTCCGCGGCAACAGTGTTCTGTTGTGTGTGAATTTATCAAAAACTAAAACAGACCAATGGGATGGTGCCATGGCAAATCGTGACGGAACTTGGACCCTCTTCTTTCTTTCCCAACTTTTTCTTCCAACAACAAGAAACAATACTATCTAAGGATAAAAGTCAAGCCTAAAATGTGTTTTTTACTATTTCTAAATCATAAATAGGTATTTTATGTTCATTTTTAAAATATTTTTAAGAATTTTGGGAATAGTTCCTCAATTGCAGATTGTTATAAAATTAGTGGGATGCAACTTATGAAATTTCTATTTTTCAGTTAAATCTTTTCAGATGTTTAGTATTTGAATATTCAAATTTCCCTTTTAATATAATATTAATTAATTAAATTATCTGTTTTTAACATTAATTACTTTTGTTTTGGTTTAAAGAATCACTAGTGGGATGTAATCTTGGAATCTCATATTTTTAAGTTGAATCTTTCCAAATGTTTAATAGATTAAAAATTTAAATTTCACTTTTAATAAATAATAATTAATTTTATTTTCTAATATTGAATACCTTTGTACTTGTAAATGTGAATAAATTTCAACATGTATTGCAAAGCACTCTCAACTCTCTAGCATAAAGTAATGTTAAATATGTAATGTTAAATATCAAGCAGAAAATAACGTTAAACATATTATTTAAGTTGATTATTATTTATACTTTAGTTAATATTTTCGATTTATCTTTGCCTTCATATTTTCACGTTTTTGTATCAGTTTAATTCATTGTCAATATATGAGTTTTACTCTTTTCTCTCTCTATGTCTTCCACTCATTCTCTCTCCTATTAACATGGTATCATGAGTCAACTTTTTTGACTCATGTCTTCGTCCCCAACCTCTTCTTCTTTCTCTACTATTTTTCTTTCCTCTTCTTCCACAATGACCTCTGTTTAGCAATTGACCACTTCCATAAGCCTTAAACTTGATGAAGATAATTTCGTTCTCTAACGTCATCAGGTTCTTGCCACTACTATACAGGACCTTAAACTCTTGAAGTTTCTTGAATTCGTCTCCTTCATCTCCTTCTTCTTCTTCCCCTTATCAATCGTCATATGCTTTTCTTCAATATCAACAACAAGATCAACTTATCATAGGCTAACTTCTTGCTTCAATGACTACACAAATGCTTACAAAATTTATGGGTTTGGATACTTCCGCACAAATCTTGAAATGTCTTCAAGAACAATTTTCATCTCATACGCGTGCCAAAATTCAGAAGATGAAGTTGCTTCTAAAGACTCCCAAGAATGAAAAAATGGTTTTTGTTTATCTTCACGATATTAAAATGGTTGTCAACATGCTTGCTGCAATCGGTGCCCCAATCACTATTGAAGATCACATTGAGAGTATTCTTAAAGGGTTACCAGAAGAGTACAATGAGTTTATTGTTGTTGTTATGTCTCGCATTGATCCTTACTTCATCAATAAGATTTAATCTCTCTTACTTTCCCAAGAAGAACGTTTTCATAGGTATAAACTTGCTCACTCACCCTTTCAAGCTAACACTACCTCCATTCACTCGCAATATCATCAAACCCCGTCTTTTCGTCCCTCTTTCAATCAATACTCTCGTGGTGGTCGTTTTCCACATAAACACTCAAGCATATATTCTCAATCTAATGGACCACGTCCTTTTCACCGTGATTCTTGGAACTTCTCAACTTCTGCATCCTAGAAACCTAACTGGGTTCACTGTCAATTATGTTCTAAAACTGGTCATAATGCACTTCAATGTTGGCACTAGACTGGTAAGCAATCTTCTTCGACGGTCACTGCTAACACATCTCAGTTTTCTACTCTCTCTCTCTTGATGATGGTTAACCATTGATTCTTGGCACACCCTCCACTATCGAAGATCCTCTCTGGTATCTGGACAGTGGGGCCTCTCACCATATGACACATGACCCAACTCTTTTTAGTGATAATCAAGAATATCAAGGTTCTGCAAATGTTAAGCTTGGCAATGGTGCAAGTATGGCTATCTCTCATATTGGTTCTACATCTTGTGTTTCTGTTGTCACTAACATTGTTCTTTGTTTACAAAATCTTTTGCATGTTCTTACGCTCAATAAAAAATTGTTAAGTGTTTCCAAATTTGCCAATGATAATAATGTTTTCTTTGAGTTTTACTCTGATTCTTGTTATGTTAAACATCAGGTAACCAAGCAAATTCTGTTTCAAGGCATCATTAAAGATGGTTTATATGTTTTTCCTGCTCTAAGATCATCTCCTTAATCTGCTAATTACACGTCTTTTAAATCTGAAAAACCTGCTCTGCATTTGTGGCACAACAAACTTGGACATTGCAGTTTTCATGTTGTCAAGAACATTTTAAATCAATGTAATATTGCTTGTACAGCTAAACCTGTTTTTTGTGATGTGTGTGTTCAAGGGAAAGCTCATAAACTTCCTTTTCCGTCTTCTACGTGTCTATACTTTTCTTTTACAATTAATATACATTGATATATGGGGTTATGCATCTATTAATAAACCACATATGTTTGGAGGTGTTCTAGAATGTTAGAATGAATTTTATTAAGTCTATTGATAGAGGGATGTAGGATGCCATAATAAATGAATCATTTATTCCTAAACATGTGGTTAATAATGATCTTGTAGAAAAACATTGATTTGATTTGTCTGAAATTGAAATCAAGATAGCTTGATATGATTGTATGGCAAAAAATATTATAACTTTTCCTTAAAAATATATTTTGTTATAAAATATCTAAAACATGTAATAGACCATCTAATTCATGTGTCCTAGATCGTCTAATGCTTACAAATCCTAAACCAACTAATAAATACGATTCATACATCGTCTAATGCATATAACTCTTAGATTGTCTAGTGCATACAATTCCTATATCGTCTAAGTAAATGAAATTAACTTTTTAATGCATTTGCATATTTTTCTCCATCAATATTCAATAAAAGTCATTCCCAAAAGAATTTTCAGATGATTAAATCTCTTTTCAACAAAAGGTTTTGTAAAGATGTTAGCAAGTTGATAGTCTATAGAGATGAATTGTAAAATCAACAATACTGTTTTACACACAATCTCTTATGAAGTGGTGTTTGATTTCAATATGTTTAGATCTAGAAGGAAAAAAAAATGAATTTTTAAACAAGTTAATATTAACACTATTATCACAGATAATAGGAATGTTAATCTCATAAACATTATAATTTCAAGATAATTAAATCCATAGCAATTGTAAAGAGCAACTACCAGCTTATATATATTTATCTTCTGTTGTGAAAAAAGCAATTGTACCTTACTTCTTAATCATGAGAGCTAATATTTATATAGATTGTATTATTAATTTATTATTTTCATAGTTTTAATTTGGTAAATAAAAATTTAATTTGATAATTGATCAATTTATTTGTGTTTATTTTTGGGAAAGTACTTTTTTTAATTAAAAAAAAATTAACTGTTTATGTATCCATTTAATTTTTACTTTTAAAATAAGTGGTTTATGTAAAATTACTCATTTAAAAAACAAGTAAACTGACCTTTTTATTTCTCTTTTTATATATTAAATAAAATGCTTCTTCAAAAACACACAATATGATATTTTATATTTAAATAGATATTACTAAAATTGAACACTTGGATTAAAAAGGTATAATTTTTAATCTTATCAGTACAAAACACTAATCAATCACCATTATTATTGTTTTTTGGGGGGCTAGAGCCATCATGGGCTTCATTCTCAACACTTTGCTTTTGTACTCCTTTTATACAAGGAAAAAGGTAGCAAGTCTTTAAACATTTAACATTTATGCTTAATTCTGGACTGTTTCTTTCTGCACCTCCGTACCTTTTTCTTTCACCTCCATAAATTTTCGAATTTCTAAAAATGTCTCTCTATAATATTCCAGATTACATAATCTGGAAGTCATTTTTCAAATTTATAATTAGCTTCCGGATTATGTAATCCAGAAACATTTTTTGAGATGCATGATTACTTTATGAATTACATAATCCAGAAGTCTTATTTAGTTTATGGATTATGTAATCCGGAAGTTTTTTTTAAATGTGTTTCGGATTACATAATCTGAAAACTAATCTATGGGGATAAAAAAAAGGATAAAAATGTATTTTATTATGTATGGAGGTGTGAGAAGATATGGAGGTGCAAGAAGAAACCGTCTTAATTCTATTGTGAATATTTACGATCTTCTAGGCCTAATGGAATTATTTGGCTGAAAATATAGATAGGGTTTCATTTTAAGTTAAAACCAACCAACTCTGTGTGAAATTTTAAGTTTCAACTACGGTGTTTTTTTTCATCAATATAGTTCATCTTTAAAAGTTTATAAATTTACTTGAAAAACATTTTATAAATGAGTTTTATAACATTTTTTTCTAACGTTATTTAACATTATAGCTATAAATTATTATTACCATCATCATTTATTATTGTTTTACTTTTTACCATTCATATTTTAAAAAAATTTACCTTTTATCTCTTTTTAATTCAAAAAAACTTGATGATGACATAAACATATATTGTGTGTAAATTTATATTTATTGGTTAGTTATTAGATTAATTTTAATAAATTAACTTTACTACTTTTTCTTCTCTTATCAATTATTTTTACCAAAACTCTAAAAGGATGTACAACAAAGTCTTGATTAATTTAGTTGCTGCTTACCATCATTAATTACTAGAACTTGGAATCTGAGATCTTTCCTAAACTAATTATTTTTTAACTGAGAAAAGGAACATAAAAATGCTTCATCTAATTTATTAATTTAATAATACATTGTGTATATGAGGGATTGCAATATTGATTAGGACTCATTCCTTGTTATGCAAAGCAACTAATGTGACTAAGGCTAATAAAATAAGATATAACAAAGATTAGTTAATTTTGTTTTCAGATCTCCAATCTCTTGCTTTCTCAAATCCGTTTGTAAAGTTCTCAAAATCATCAATGGTTTGGTCAATCTCTTCTTGAGTGTTCATCACAAAGGGTCCAGATTGCACTATAGGTTCCCCCAAAGGTTCTCCTCCAACCAAAATGAACCTAAGGAGCTTAGAAGATTTGTTCCATGCCTCTAGGCCATCACCATGACCAAGAAGAAGAATATGGTGAGAATTTGAAGGTTGAGATTTCATGCTTCCAAAGATACCCTCTCCTTCCAATATATACACAAAAGCATTCCAAGATTTTGGTATAGGTTGCTGCAAGTGACCTCCTGGTTTGAGAGAGAAGTCCAAGAACATGGTTGGAGTCCTTGTGAAGATTGGAGACTTTATCCCTACTGCTTCACCAGCTATAACTCTTACCTTCACACCATCATCATCCTCAGCTTCTGCTATGTCCTTACTCAACACTTCTTGATACCTTGGTTCAATCCTAATATCTCAGAACAGAAAAAAGTTATACAATTATAAAATCTTTTTAATTTATAAATAAAATAATTTCATTTATGGAAAACATTTATTTCATCTGTTTCATTTTTTAAGTGTATTTCTGAAAAAGTTTGTCCAAACCAATCTTTTAAGATAGAAAATATGAAAGAGAAAAGTTGAAAAAGTCTTCACAGATAATGGTAGATTTGGTATAATAATTATTTCATATCTTTCCCATTTATAACAAGACCAAAACTAGCATGAGAGAGTCTGAATCCTTTCTTAAACAAGGCCGAAAGCCAACTTAAACAGTGATGTTTTTGTGGCATCACAAGTAGTTCCAAAAAGCTATAGTGAGAAAAGTAGAGTACATCTACTATAATGGGTCACTCAAAACCTGACAAACTTTGAAACTAGAAGTGGCAATGTGTTGCCTTTATTATTGAAGTTACCATCATCACAGGGAATATGGATGAGAGGCACATATGCTTGCCATTTCAAACCGTTATGCACACTTGCATCACGTAGCTACTCAATACTTTAAAAGCACTTCTAGGAAATGGTCCATAATGGCATATGGCGGGAATCATGAGAAAAAGTGGCATGTGAAAGTAAGCAAGGTATATACTATTTCCAAAAGTAAAATTATATTTAACTTCTTTTTTCTTTGTAATGTTAGGAACCCCCTTTTGTCTCATTCATGGTAAGCATCATCCGAACTAAAGGATCATTCAATGACATAACAGTGATGACCAATGACGCAAAAAATATGTCATCTAATCCTCAGTCCAAGGCTAAGGCTGTAGTTTGAGAAACTCAGAAAAGAGAAAAGGTTAAAAGGTTTTGTCCTTGAAGGTTACTTCTAACACCCTTATTGTAGGATCTTTATCATTCAAATCTTATCCAAAGTGTGATAGGTAAGATTTAATGGTTTGTTTAAGGCACATTAATAAATATCTTCTTAGTATTTCTTTTCTCATGTTGCCTAATGAAAACTTTATTCCACTATATTTAAAATTGATCATTCAACCCCATATGACTATGTTAAATACCAGAGTTTCAGAAGTAATCTAAGTTCAATCCAATGAGAAAAAAAGGGGATTTATTTACTGACATTTTATATTTGGAAGCAAGGTTGATCCACAATTGAAGACCCTTTTGGGTTCCTTGAGCAACAGGCATTTCTGAGTGCACAATCCCTCTCCCAGCAGTCATCCATTGCAAGTCACCAGCTTCTACAGTCCCCCTGTGTCCTTCAAAATCTTCATGCGTGATAGCTCCCTGAAAGAGACCAAAGATTGTAATAATTATATGTACAAGCACAAGGGAAGGGACTTGCATAGCACCTTCACAAGTTTAGGCACAAGTTGGTATTCTAGAAGCAGAAACAAGACACTAGCATGTGGGGTCATTCTTGCCCTTTTGCTTATGTAACCAGCTTTTATGGACAATGTTTTCGTGGTTGTGTTCATATCTCACTAATTAATATGGCTGATTTGGCAACCGTTCAACTTATTTGTTGGCATATGTGAGTTGATAATATCTGATTAGAGTTCAAAACTTCAAATCAGAAAACCAAATCTTTAGGACATAGTTGATTCTCCTTTCATCTTTTTTTTTTTGGTTGTATATATGGTTGTTTTCTAAAATAATCAGAGGCTTCTTCTCATCAAAAGCTGTTAAGTTTTCAAAAATTTATTCAAATAAGTGTTTTAAAAACCAAATTATTGAAACAACTTAGATGCACTTTCATCTTCTTCTGATTTCTTCAAATGTTTTTGTTCAAGTGCTTAGAGGAGGCCTGATCAATAGTGTCATGTCATCTACTAGGAGCTATCTCTCATTGGTATATGTTAGAAAATAAAGAATTTTTTTCGAAAGAATAATGAAACAAGTCTTCAGTTTGCTTTTGAATTTAATTTTGTAAACCTGACCTTCATAATGGCCATTAGTCCATTAAAATAATATGTTCCTAACCTTAAAAGGGATTTATAAGTCAAATATCTAATCAAAAGATTGGTCCAATGATGGCAAACAGTTTTATGGGCAGCATGTGATGTTTCCCATTGAGAAAATTGAGCATGAAAGAAGAAGCTTGTCAATTGAAGCATTCAATTTTCTCTACCTGCAACATGTACGTGACTGTCTCAAAGCCTGTTCATGAAAAACATCACAAAGAATGAACATGGAGTCATTATAACTCATCAGAGAAAAATATCTCAATAACAAAAGAAAAAGGCCAATTTTCAAACCTCTATGAGGATGATCAGGAAAACCAGCAGGAGCAGTAACTGCAATGTTACAAAATTTTCACATTCTTAGAAAACGAAAAGCCACACACTTTTTCCTTGGAAGAAAACAGAGCAAAAAACAGAGACTCTCTCACCTGAGAATTCATCCAACATAAGGAAGGGATCAAAGTACTTGAGCTCAAACCTGATCAAACCCACTTAATAAATCAATTCAAAGATCACAACTTTGCATTGAGTGCAAACTTTTAATCCAAACTGAATAAAGGGTGGTGAAAATATTAATTTATTTTTTCCATTCTGTCTTATTGTCACTTACCTTCCTATGCTTCTTCTAACAACAGCTCCAACGCCCTCATGCTGAGGTCTAGCCAAGAATTTCTTGGCAACAAGACAAGGCTCATTAAAAAAACTGCAACCTTTTCTCAGTGGCATTTTGTGAAATGGTGCAAAACAAGAATCTTAGGTGGCTGAAAAGTGTGAGGAACAAGAGAAAATGCTTGAAGGTATATATAGGAAGGAGGAGTGGAGAATGAGAAAGAAAGAGAGAGAGAGTTACCCTTTGGAAAGGTCAAATGAATGAGAATGGAAGAGTATGTATGAAAGAAGGAAACTTTGGTTTGATGGTTATGAGTTTGTGTGAGCGTCAGCATAACGCAGTGATGATGTGCAGTTTGGGGGATCCATCTCAGCCATTACATGAGTGCCACGTGGCGTTGTTTTTGTTCAAAGTGAGAGCTCCAAGAAAAGGAAAAAAAAAAATCTTCTGCAGTGCTGTTTGACATGAAAATGAACAGCACCAAACAGACAGTGTAAATGTGGAAGATATGTTTCTTTTTCACATAAATATTAGTTAAAGTTTAACAGGAGGGATACATTGCTTTCAATCACTCAGAAATTAATACATTTAGCCTTTTCTTCAGTTAATTCACTGTTGTTGATGCAGATGGATGGATGTCCATTGGCAATTATTTGAGTTTAAAAGTTATGTTAAAACAAAATAAAGCTGCAACAAAAGGTTAAAACAAATAACAGTTTTAAATTTAAAATTAAAATTGTCTACAATTTTTAATTCTCAAAAAGTATAAAGAGTACTTTTTAAATCTAATGGAACATTATAAAATCTCATGTCATATATATCATATGTGTGATTTTCACTTATTTATAATATTATAATAACAAATAACTTTAAATTTAATCTAATTTTATTAGATTAATTTATAAAATAATATTTACACTTATTTATATATAATGAAATATCTTTATTTAATTGATATGAGATCTTCATTAATTAGATTGAAGTTACAAATTTTCGAGTGATGTATTCTTAATTTTTATTTTATTTTAAAATAAAAAATGTGATAATTGGTATGGTTGCCTTTTAATGAGTTATTCAAGATTTAGTAATGGGTAAATGGAAGAGAGTGAATAATTTAGGATAATATGAGATCGATTGATGATAATAACAAAAGGAAGAGAAAGATTGACATTGAATTTGAGTTATTTGAAGAATTGTTTAAAATAAAACTTTTTTTTATTTGTAGAATCTTAATCTTTGGTTTTAAAAATATAAAATATAAATATAGGTTTAATCCATATATTATGAAAACATTTTTCTCATTAACATTATCATCATCTTGTTATTATTGATTAAATTGTAAATTGTATGAGCACATCTAAGTATAGCGTAGACAAAATTTCATGAAGTTTAGATAACTACCTAAAGTTTAAATGAAGTTAAGTCAAATGATAGATAAAGTTACGTTACACAAAGTCTAAAGGGTACTAGATATAGTTTATTCACGAACTCAGTTGACTAGAAGTATAAAAGAGACTCAATGTTATCTGAAGATAAGACGAAGTTTAGAAGACATCAAATTGAGAAGTAAATGTAATGTACACATATATATCACAAGATGCAATTTGAATTGTTCAACGATTTACTTGTCATCAATGTTGGCATTCCTAATATGATTTTTACATAATGGATCAACTTTGAGTTGTATGGTCACTTTGGTAATTTGGTAATGCTAGTATTATAAAGGGATTTCAAAGAATAAGTTATCATGCACATAACTATTTGAGTGATTAAGAAAACAAGTATTAGCCTAAAGACAATCACACTCCAATACAACACTATATAAGAACAAAGATCAACATGCGACCTACACTGATTGTATTCTAGACGACTATATAGAAGCTTTCCTATACATAAATTATTAAGATTTCTAACTTATTCTTCATAAATCTATTGTTGCACATACAAGTATTTACGTAAAGCTTCTGAGTATTATATCGTAAGATCATTTGCTAAATGACTTAGAGAGAGTAAGTTTTATTGTAAAACATTCATTGTGTAAAATTATTATCACATATAAAGAGTGTTAATAGATTATATCCCCTTTAATATAAATTTTTTTATAATCATTTTCAAATAACTTTTGTTATAAAGTTAAGAGTGACATTTGGTACTCGAAAAAGTTAAATTAACTTAGTAATTAAAAAATATTCATGTTTAATCTCAAGGGGATAAATAAATGGTAAGAAGTGACAATATATAATACTGTAATCAAGTTTTATTTATGAAACTATTTACAAAATTGGTAAAAGAGGATTGAATGTGATATTATATATTTACTGGTCTTTTAGCTTATTTGATCTTAACAAAAAAATTTACAAAATATTTGTGAACTATTTTTAAAACATTAAACATTTCCTATTGAATGTTTAATTAAATAGGACAAAAATATATAAAATTAAAAATAAGAAGAGGCATCTTAACGTTATACACAAAAATATCACAAAAAGAGCCTAGAAAGTTACTTAGATTATTTTATCAATATTTTATTAACATTTATATTTATATTCATATTTATTATAATTAGAAAATAATATTAAAATAATAAAGAGATATATCTAACTTTCTACTTCTTTCTTCCTTTTTTTTCCTTTTCTTTCATTTTCGATCTCAATAAATTCAAAAGGAATACCAATTATTTATTTTTTTTAACTATAATCTTTATGTTAATCATAACTGTCGTTACATGAAAAAATTTATTAAAAAAAAAAAGTATGAAATGACTAGATCAAAACACATGCATAAGGAATAATTTCAAATAATTTCAAATCTTGATGAACATAGAAACTTAACACCTTTTAAGAAAGAACCTAAAGAATAACACTTTATTATAGTTATTATCATATTTTTTATTATTATCATAATAACTAAAATTATTATTATCATTATTTATGATTATTAATCTAATATATATTATTATACTACAAGAAAAATCATTAAATAGAGATTAATTTTAGAGAAAAAAATAATTAACAACTATATTAATTAAATTATATATTATTTTAAATACTAAACAAATATTGATATCTAAAGTAATTTAATTTTTAATATTTATAAATAATTTCTAAATTGATATTTAATTAGTTACCAACTTGAGAATCTAATTAGTTGGTAGCCAAAGTTTTGGTAGCCAAAATTTTGGCTACCAAAACTTTAAATATTAATATTAATTAAATATTAATTTAGAAACTATTTATTAACAATATAAAGTACTTTAAATATCAATAAATTTTTTATATCTAAAATAGTATATAATTTAATTAATATAATGATTAATTATTTTTCTCTCTAATATTAGTTTCTATTTAATAATTTTTTTATAATATTATAAATAAAAATGTTAGTTTTATAGAACTCTTGATTTAACTATTTTAATAAAAAACTAATATGTTTGTAATTAAATGTTATAAAAAAATTATTGAATAATAATAAGAATTGTAATATAGGTGTAAAAAATGTCAAATTATAATTATCCTATTATAAGTGGGCTACAATCATTATATCTACTATATTAATATTATAATAATAATAATAATAATAATAATAATAATAATAATAATGCAGCCACCTATATTATTATTATAATGATTACCATATAATTATTATTATATTAAAACTCTTAATATTTTAAAAAAAATCTTATAATAATTTTTTTTACTTAGTCTATTATCTATTAAACATATATTTTTTTATTAATAAAAGTTTTCATGTTAGGCATCATTATGCAATTTGAGATCTCAACTATGCTGACACTTAAAGTAACAACAATTATCTATCATCACATGAAAATATTATTTTTTTTAAAACAAAAAATACAAACATATGGAAGAACTCGACCAAAACTTGCATGTTAATAAAAACGATACATAGGTAGACTATACTTATTCATAAAGAATTCTAAGAACAGGCTAGATGGAAGCCTATTATACGAATGAAATTATTCTATATGAATAAATCCTAAATTAGTCAATTTATCAGCACACACATTCTCTTTACAAAAAATATGTACAAAAAAGTACATTAACGACGGTTAAAAAAGACATATAAAGATGATTCCCAAACCGTCGTTATTGCAAGCGACGTTATAAAGTAAACATTTTTAACGACAGTTGTGAATCGTCGTTATAAACAACTTTTAAAGACGGTTCCCATGGAAACCGTCGTTATATGTAGGACTTTTAACGACAGTTCCACGTGAAAATATGTGGGTTTAAAAATAAATAAAAAATTGTTTTTTAAAAAACCTTAAACCTGCATAAAATATCCAATTCCAGAAAATCAAAACATTTCAAATCATATTTTAAATATAAAAATTACATATAACAAATTATAAAATTCTACACAAAGTTTTCCTAATATATGAAAAAGTATGTCATTCTAATGATTTATCTATATTAAGGTGTTATACATGGTTACAAAATACTTTGACCATGTTGTTCTCACATACTCCAATGCTTCTGAATCTGTACATTTGAAATTTTTTGAATTAGTGCATGAATAATAAACCCCGAATTTTAAAGTGTTTATTGTATTGAGGTATTACCTGATCCCAACCTTTATTAATTACAACTTGAACAATAGTCAACATCCACTAAATAACATAATAACCACACTCATAACTTCTGGATTGCTTGTTGGATTGCATGTGAAAATAAATGAGTGAGATACATTAAATTGAGTGAAAAAATATAATTTAAATACCTTAAGGTACATCCAAGTGAGTCTTTGTGCGTTTGCACTTCTCCCACTCAACATGTTATATCCAAAGCAAGAACTAAAATAATAAGATTTCATGTTAGAATACATAACATTGTATAATGTATAAGTAATAATAAATGTTAAATGAAACTGTCGTACCTATCTATAATGTGATTAAAATAGGTAGGGGGGTTTTTATGCAAAGAGCAAAACCATGTAGCGATATGATCTTGAACAGATATGATCAATAGTTGCCAATGACACCTGTATAACAAATCAGTTAGTTTCTCTTATGTCAATAATTTAGTATAACTTATTTAATAAATAAGGACTTACTCGTGAATGTACGCAGTAAAATAAATTTGTTTTCCTCCATTCTTTAAGGCAGTGGGGATGCATTTTTGTGTTTCTGACTTTTTGTTTCCAATTAATTAAATGAGTTAAGGGTCTAAAAACCCATATATATATTGTGTTTCCCCTCATTGAAGCATAATCCACAAATATACCTAAATTTCAATAAGTTAGTACTAATATATTTAATAAATCAAAAGTATAAAGATTTTAATATTTTTATATCATCCATAATTGTAGAACTGTTATGTTAATATCTTGATCTCCGGATGCAAGGTCCAACAAATTATACATGTGAATGTACAACGGTACATCACTATGCCTCCCAAAAATATTGACATCCCATGCATTCAATATGTAATCATTAAAAAATAAAATCAAAATTGTCGAAGGTTGGACACCTCCGGACTCAAAACCAGTGCGTTCAATATGTCAAAACAATATATAATCATTAAAAACTAAATCAAAATTGTCGAAGGTCGGACACCTCCGGACTCAGAATTAGTTCGTTCAATATATAGAAACAATATCTAATCATTAAAAACTAAATTCAGATTGCCGAAGGTCGGAAACCCTCAAACTCAGACTTAGTGCATTCAATATATAAAATCAATATCTAACTCAAAACAAACACTTTCAAAATATAGTTACTAATATTTAATATATAATTAAATAATAAATAAAAATATATTAACCTCAAAAGTGAAATGAAGTTGAAAAGAAACTCGCGCGTACGAGCAGGAACTTTATTAACGAACGGGGCAACAGTGGTCTTCGCAGGCGACACGAGCGCAGGCGGCGCTGATGCAGTGGGCCAGAGGCGCGGGGCGCAACGGCGTGGGGCGAGCGACATTGGGGCGCAAGGTGAACGGTGCTGGGGCGCGGGTCTTGACAGAGCGGTCACGGGGTTTGACGGAGCGGTTGCGTGACGTGACAGCAAAGGAAGAATGGTGGCATGAAGGGTGACCTGTGAACGGAGTGGGCAAGGAGTGAAAGAAGAAGGAAAAGTGAGTGTGAAAATGAAGGGGAGGCAAAAAGTGCTGGTGCTGAAAAATAAAAAAAAAATATCACCTTTAACGACGGTTCTGTGAGAATCGTCGTGGAAACCCCACTTTTAACGATGGTTCTGGTGCGAACCGTCATTGTATCCTCATGCGTCCACCTTAACGGCGGTTGTCGTTAAAAATGCCAAAAAAAATTCAAAAAAATTATGAAACTGCCACCGTCTTGCTTATTACGATAGTTGTTTCCAAACCGTCTTTAAAAGGTGTCGTTAATGAAATATTTTGTACTAGTGGGACAACCCTAAATCTGATTTTCTCACAATAATTAAGACAAGTATTTCAATCTATTAAACATATATTAAACTTTTGTTGTTAGACACAATTAAAAATAAATAAATTCAATACATTCATTATATTATTCATAAACTTTCATACATTTTTTTTTATAATTTTATGATATTTATCATAATCAAACAAATTTATTCTTTAAATAATTTCCATTTAAATCTTAAATTCACCACCTTAAACCTACTCTCTAGTCAAAACATAAGCTTAATATTTACAATGAAAACTCTTATATATTTTGAAAAAAATATATAAAATGAAAGTCTTTATTAATTGTTGAGATAGCCACAGAGATACTCTAATGAAATCAAAGTCACATCACATCTTTCATGATCAACTGTAGAAAGGCACATGATGGAGGGAAATAAAAAACATTGAAGATTGTTTCTAAGAAGTCTATGGCAGTCACCTTCAACTCAGTTAACTCAACAAAATACCTTTCATGAATTTCAATATTAGAATAACCATGACGATAAGCTTACGTGATAAAGCTCAAGAATTCAGTTTACATATAATTTTGTACTTTAATTATATTTTTAGTTTCTAAGATTTAAAATGATTTGATTTTGGTTTTTCATATTTAAAAAAATTATAGTTTTGTTTTTAAAATTAAATTAAGGGGTTATGAGTAATTTAAAATTTTAATTTAAATCCCAAAGTTTACACTTTAAACATTGAAAAAATTGTTTTAGTTTCTTAAATTTAGTGTTTTAGAACTGAAAATATATTTTTTTCTTATTTTGAGAGACTAATTTATTTTTAAATTTAAGAAACGAAAGCTAGAAATACCACCATTTTTCAAAGATTAATTTCTTTTTACCAAACTATGGTTTGAATTTATCAAATTATTAACAAAAATTGTACTACGATAAAGTAAGTCGTAGTTACTTATACAAGACATGTAGAAATTTTCTTATTTTAAAAAAATTAATAAAATCCTGATCAGTGTATTTTTTATTTTTAAATATTATATTAATTTAATAGTATAGTAAGCTAAGTTACACTACTAACTTATCAGCTTTTATCCCATAGGTTGTAGTGCGTATCAAACATATATTTCTAAAATTGTTCGTATATGATATTTTTGGAATAACTTTTCACTATTAAAAAACTAATAATTTTAAAGAAAAAATAATTAATTATTATATATTAAATTAGATAATATTTTATTAACTAATATTTAATTAATTTTTATTAATAATAAACAGTTTTTAAATTAGCATCTAAATACTAATTTAGAAACTATTAATAATTTTTTATTAAATAAAATTTAATTTAATTATTAATTTTTTTTTAAATTAGTTTTTATTTAATATTTTTTATAATATCTATTTACATTTACATTTAGTTATATAATTTAGTGTAAGAATAAGATGGAGCTAAAGTGCCCCCCACAATCATAGATTTTTAGACTAATTTAAGGTGTATATTATATATACATGAAAACAGTTTTTGATAAAAAAATTCCTAAACTTAAGGTTATTTTTTGTAAATATATATTAAATAAAATAGTAAATATAATTAAATTAAAATAATCAAATATTAATAATTAATAATTGAAAAATATAAATGTAACCATTATAAAAGTAATTTCATTAATTTAAAATTTAAATTAATACTTTTAAAATCATTAATATGTTAAAAAAATAAACGTATAGTTATTTTTAAAATGATTTTATATATATATATATATATATATATATATATTTAGATGTGTTATCTTACCTATATTTGTTAATTAAAACATTAATTTAATCTTGAATCGTTATATTTAAAAATCATTATATTATAATATACAATATCAACATTGCTAAAATTTGTCTCGGAAAAAATGAATTAACTTATATTAATATTAGCATAAATTAAATATAAATTAATTTATAAATTTGTTTTATTTTTTTTATGTATTTTATAGTAATTACTAAGATATACTCAAGAACTATAAACTTAAATTTGTTTGTTTTCTTATAAATTCAAAATGACTTCCAATATTACTTACATTTATTAATGACTGTGCTTCCAAAAAACCACATATTGTGCATCAATCTTTAGAAAGCTTTTTAATAATATCATTCATGTATAACTATTTATTCTTTCTAACAACATTGTTTCGATATTAGTGAATTAAATATAATATTTTATACATTTTTTCTAGATTTGACTTATATATTCATATTATAATTAATGACATTGAATGAGATATTTTATTTATTTAAGTTATAATACAAATTTTTGGAAAACTGAAAAATATTTGTTAGATTTAGGTGTGAAGGTTAAACAAATTTATCAACAACTTATTACTATGAAAATCATTAAATAAAAATTAGTTTTAAAAATTTAAAATAATTAATTATTAACTAAATTAAAGACTATTTTATAGACTAACTAAAAAATAATTATTGATTTTTAAATTGGTATCTAATTAGCTATCAAATTTAATCTACCAAATTTTGAATTTAAATAATCGATAGTTAAAACCTTGGTAGCTAATTAAATATCAATTTAAAAATTATTTATTAATAATAGAAACTAATTTAAGAACTAATTTTTTTTTTCTTTTCTAAAATAGTTTCTAATTTAACCAATATAACGACTAATTATTTTTAGTTTCTAAAATTGATTTTTATTTAATAATTTTTTTAGTGTATGTTTTATGGCTAATAAAACTATTTAGTTGTTATTAAAGTACTTATTTATGTTTTTATTATCACATGATAATATTTGTGAAAATCTTCCATGGAAGTTTAACCCGTTATAGGAAAAAATATATGTTTTTCAGAGATGAGATTAGTCAAGGAAATATGAATCAAAATCGACAAACTTTTTATTATTATCAGACAATATAAAGAACTTTGTTTTAATTAAATCATTTTCTAATTTAAAATCATAATTTTGTCATTTTTAATACTAATTTATCTCTATTCTAACATTTATGAGTAAGACTAAATTAATTTAATTTTTAGAATAAGAATATATTAAAATCTTAATATATAAAAGTAAGGAAGTGCTGGAAGATCCAATATGAATTTATTAATAAATTTTAAAATGAAATTCTAAATCCTAATTTAACAATGACGTCTATAAATAGAAATGTTTATTTCTTAATTCATTTTAAAATTTATGGTTTACTTTTTTTTTTTCTTTCTGTATGTTTTTTTTTTTATTATTTTAAAGGTATTTCTTATTGTTTGATTATTGTGAAATTGTGTTCTTGAAAAGCTAGTTAAGTAAAGATTG